>Ga0256405_10007898_pt1 | contig 15615 bp, 7 predicted proteins | sample RumenRJG_02DNA_FD_189096 | JGI IMG/M metagenome (GOLD analysis project Ga0256405, IMG submission 189096) | Bovine rumen microbial communities from Lethbridge, Alberta, Canada - RJG_02 | ecosystem: Host-associated > Mammals > Digestive system > Stomach > Rumen | place: Canada: Alberta | collected... | reverse complement strand
GATGCCGTTCATCTGACAGCTACCCCCGTCTTCGAGCGGCAAAAACGGCTTGAGAAGAAAGGCTACATCAAGAAGTATGTGGCCATCCTCGACCCGGAGAAGCTGGACCAGGGGCTGCTCGTCTTCTGCAAAGTCAAACTCAAGCAGATAAACCACCAGATAGCCGACAACTTCGTACGGCGCATTCAGCGCATTCCCGAGGTGACGGAGTGTTATAACACCAGTGGTGCTTACGACTACCTTTTAAAGGTACGCGCCCGCGATATGAAGCAGTACCAGGAGTTCGTCCTCAACAAACTCGGCGAGATAGAGAGTCTCGCATCCATCGAAAGCACCTTCGTCATGAGCGAGGTAAAACAGAACTATGGCATCAACCTGTGAGATGGCAGACAATAAATGCGGGGGGTGCCGCGTTATATACATGATGAACAGAGTCCGAAGGCTCTTTGTAGCAATGATTCTTTTGTCGACCGCCATACTGGTGCGGGGACAAGAGTTCTTCAACCTGACCGCCGACGAGGTCAGGATAGATTCCGTGTTACCGCTCTTCACCTATACCCAGGAGCTGGGGGCTGACTATGCCGACTCTGTCTATACCGTCAGCATAGAGTACCCGGAGTTCATCGACATGTCGGAGACCGACGTGGCACGGTTGCAGAAGATAACCAGCCGCCAGTGGCCTGCATGGCCCGAGGTGCAGCAGTACGTCGGCGTGTCGCGCCGCCGTGGGACGCTCTACGTGGCATTCGTGCCGATAGTCTTCAGGGATGGACGTTACCAGAAGCTGGTGAGCTTTAAGCTGAAGGTGCAGGGCACCTCCCATAAGTCCCATGAGTCCCATAAGCCCCATAAGTCCTCTGGGGCTTCCGGGGCGCGCTATGCCGCCCACTCTGTATTGGCCACGGGCCGCTGGGCCAAAATCCGCGTACCGTCGTCGGGGGTCTATCAGCTGACCGACGAGCTGGTGCGACGGGCTGGCTTCTCGAACCTCAGCAAGGTGAAGGTCTACGGCTACGGCGGTGCCATGCAGCCCGAACGGCTCACGGCAGACTACCTTGCCAGTACCGACGACCTCAGCGAGGTGCCTACCTGCACCGTCGGCGGCAAGCGCCTGTTCTATGCCACGGGACCCGTCAGCTGGAGCAGTGCCAAGGCAACAACACGCACGCGCAACCCTTATAGTAGCTACGGCTACTACTTCCTCACCGAGAACGATTCTACAGCGCTCACACAGGACGAGGCTGAGTTCAAGACGGACAACTACCCGCTGCCGCAGGACTACCACTCGCTCTACGAGGTCGACGACTACTCGTGGTTCCACGGCGGCCGCAACCTCTACGACAGCCGCCTCTTCGGTATCGGCACCAGTCGCAGCTACCAGCTCGCTGCCACCAGCGGCACGGCAGGACAGCTGACGGTGGTGCTCACCTACGACGCGCCCTTTGCCGCTACTGTCACCGTCAACGGGACGGCCGTCGGCAACGTCTCCACCACGTCAGGACTCGACAGCTACAGCAAGGCTGCCGTCATCACGAAGACCTTTACCGTCAACAGCCTGCAGGCGGACAATACCGTCGCCATCCAGCAGACGTCGGGCGGCAACGTCCGCCTCGACTATCTGGCACTGCAGTACGACACGCCTCAGCCGTGGCCCGACCTGACTGCCACCACCTTCCCCGTGCCCGAATACGTGCATAACATCACCAACCAGGACCACCATGCCGACACCCTTGCCGACATGGTCATCGTCATTCCCACGTCGCAGAAGCTGCTGACAGAGGCACAGCGCCTGGCCGACTTCCACCGCACACACGACACGCTACGCGTCAGCATCGTACCTGCCGACGAACTCTTCAACGAGTTCGCCAGCGGCACGCCCGACGCCAATGCCTACCGACGCTATCTGAAGATGCTCTACGACCGTGCGGAGACGGAGGCCGACATGCCGCGATTCCTGCTGCTCTTCGGCGACGGCGCCTGGGACAACCGTATGCTAACCACCAACTGGAAGAACTACTCGCCGGATGACTTCCTGCTCTGCTACGAGAGCGAGAACTCCTTCAGCGCTACCGACTGCTACGTCAGCGACGACTACTATTGTCTGATGGACGACGGCGAAGGGGCCAATATCCTGACGTCCGACAAGTCGGACGTGGCCGTCGGACGATTCCCAGTACGCACGGCTGACGAGGCTAAGATTCTGGTTGACAAGACCATCGGCTACGCACGCAACGACTATGCCGCTGCCTGGCAGAACACCATCTGCGTCATGGGCGACGACGGCGACAACAACCGCCACATGAACGACGCCGAGAGCGTGGCGAAGGAGGTGGTTGCCAACCATCCGTCATTCAACATCAAGAAAATCTACTGGGACGCCTACGAGCGACAGTCGTCATCGACGGGATTCAGCTACCCTGACGTCACACAGCTCATCCAACAGCAGATGAAGAGCGGAGCGCTCATCATGAACTACAGCGGGCACGGCGCTCCTTACACCATGTCGCACGAACAGGTGGTGGGACTGGCCGATTTCAAGGTGTCGGCAGCCAACCGCCTGCCTCTCTGGCTGACGGCCTCATGCGACATCATGCCCTTCGACGGACAGGAGGAGAACATCGGTGAGACGGCGATGATGAACACCAACGGAGGAGCCGTGGCTTTCTACGGCACCACGCGCACCGTCTATGCACAGTATAACGGCTATATGAACCGCGCCTACACGCGCTATGTCCTGGGCCATGACGACAACGGACGGCGCTACACCATCGGCGAGGCGGGACGGCTGGCCAAGAACCTGCTGATGTCACCGGCCAGCGGAGGCAATGACATCGGCATAGACCAGACACCCAATAAGCTGCAGTTCACACTGCTGGGCGACCCGGCCCTGACACTGGCTGTGCCCACGATGCAGGTGGTCATCGACAGCATCAACGGACAGGCGGCTACCAACACCGCTGCCCTGCAGGTGGGACACACCGTCACCGTCAAGGGACACGTCGTCGAAGGCGAAAGCTTCAACGGTGTGGTAACGGCTATCGTCCGCGACATTGAGCAGACCATCACCTGCCGGCTGAACAACCCCGATGTGGCATCGAAGGCATTCACCTATAAGGACCGTCCCAGCACGCTCTATACCGGCAGCGACAGCGTGCGCAACGGAAAGTTTACCCTGCAGTTTGTGCTGCCGCGCGACGTCAGCTACGCCAACGGCAAGGGACTTATCACGCTCTATGCCATCAGCAACAACCGACAGGCGGCGGCACACGGCAGTTGCGCGAACTTCACGATGGAGGCCAGCGACCTGACAGGCGACGACGGCATAGGACCGAACATCTACTGCTATCTCAACTCCAGCGCCTTCGTCAACGGCGGAGAGGTGAACACCACGCCACTGTTCCATGCCGAACTCTACGACCGCGACGGCATCAACGTCTCTGAAGGGGGCATCGGGCACCAGCTGGAGCTGATTGTCGACGGACAGCTGGCACGCTCCTACGTGCTCAACGACTATTTCCAATACGACTTCGGCGACTATCGCAGCGGTTCGCTGAACTACAGCCTGCCGGCACTGGCCGAGGGGCAGCACAGCCTGCTCTTCCGAGCCTGGGACGCCCTGAACAACTCGTCGACTGCCGAACTGACATTCCGCGTCGTCAAGAGTCTCGAACCGTCTATCTTCAGTATCGACTGCACGCCGAATCCCGCCAAGAACACGGCAACGTTCATCATCAGCCACGACCGCGCAGGCTCTCAGGTGGACGTGCAGATTGAGGTCTTCGACACCTCTGGACGCTATCTCTGGAGCCATCAGGAGACGGGCGTGCCTACCGACCAGTCGTACACCGTGACATGGAATCTATGCACCAGCGGAGGCCACCGGCTGCAGACCGGCGTCTACCTCTACCGCGTCCTCCTCAGCAGCGACGGCAGCACACAGGCGTCGCAAGCCAAGAAATTAATCATCATCAAGCAATAAAACAACACGCTTTACGTTATATACAGGATGAAAATAAGAAAAGCATTACTAATCACCGCCTGTTCGCTGTGCTGCGGCGGTGCCGCAGCCGCCACCCCCGACGACGATGAGAAACTCTCCACCTTCAACCCCGTGGAGCACGCCATTATCTCAGAGACCATCGCTCCCGACGCACGAGGCGCCGGCATGGGCGACGTGGGCGCTGCCACCGACCCCGACGTCAACTCGCAATACTGGAACCCGGCAAAGTACCCCTTCTGCATCAGCCGCGCAGGCGTTGCACTGAACTACACGCCATGGCTACGACAGCTGGTCAACGACATCGACCTGGCATACGTCGCCGGCTACTACCGCATCGGCGACTACTCCGCCATATCGGGCTCGCTGCGCTACTTCTCGCTCGGCGAGGTGTATACCGACTACGGCAACAGCGACATGACCGTCAAGCCCTACGAGATGTCGCTCGATGCCGCCTACTCGCTGATGCTCAGCGAGAAGTTCTCCATAGCAGCTGCCATACGCTGGATCTACAGCGACCTGCGCTTCGACTACTCCGAGGACTCCAAGCCCGCATCGGCCTTCGCCGCCGACCTGGCCATGTACTATAACAACTACGTCATGCTCGGACAGCGCGAATGCCAGCTCGGACTGGGTATGAACATCCGCAACATTGGCTCGAAAATCTCGTTCTACGGCGACGAGGAGAGCCAGTTCATTCCCGCCAACCTGCGTCTCGGTGCCTCGCTGATGATACCCGTCGACGAGTACAACCGCTTCAGCATCACCGCCGACGCCAACAAGCTGCTCGTACCCACAGTGCCACGACAGAACGAGGGCGAGTCGAACTCGGAATACCAGGACCGCGTGCGCCGCGAATACAGCGACGTGGGCTCCATCAAGGGTATCTTCCAGAGCTTCAGCGACGCTCCCGGCGGCTTCAAGGAGGAGATGGAGGAGATACAGTGGTCGGTGGGCGCCGAGTACGTCTACCACGACCAGTTCTCGCTCCGCGCCGGCTACCACCATCAGGCTGAGTCGAAGGGCAACCTGAAGTATTTTACCATTGGCGGCGGCTTCCGCATGAGCGTCTTCTCGCTCGACGTGGGCTACGTCATCTCCACAGCACGCTCGAACCCGCTCGACCAGACACTACGTTTCACCCTCGCCTTCGACATGGACGGCATCAAGGACTTGTTTAAGTAAGAAGAAAGAAGAAAGAAGTAAGAAGTATGATTACCAGGGTAGGTTTTGGATTCGACGTCCACCAGTTAGTACCCAATCGCGACCTGTGGATGGGCGGCATCAAGATAGAGCACACGCTGGGGCTCCTTGGCCATAGCGATGCCGACGTGCTGATACACGCCATCTGCGACGCCCTGCTCGGGGCCGCCAACATGCGCGACATCGGCTACCACTTCCCCGACACCGCTGCCGAGACCGATGGTATCGACAGCAAGATTCTACTCAAGAAAACCATCGCACTGATAGCCACCAAGGGCTACCGCTTCGTCAACCTCGACGCCACCATCTGCGCCGAGCGCCCCAAGATGAACCCCCACATACCCGAGATGCAGCAGTGTCTCGCCGGCATCATCGGCACCGACCCTGACAACGTCAGCATCAAGGCCACCACCACCGAACGCCTCGGCTTCACCGGTCGCGAAGAAGGCATCTCCGCCTACGCCGTCGTCCTCATCGAACGCTGAGCCTTTTCCCTCTGCGCTCAATCCTTTTTCCCCGTTCCGCAAAAAAATGTTTTATTTTTTTTGCGTATTCCAAAAATATTCGTTACTTTGTCCCGCCGTTAGTTAGCCCGTTATTGGGCGGCGGGCGGTCTTATATATGAGAAAGACGTTTTCGGACGTCTGTCGTTGTAGAGCACGAACTTCGCAACTTCCTAACCTACAGCAGGCAGATGACAACGAGGCGTCTGCGTGGTGCGTTTCTATATACCTTGAAATATAGTTCGTGCTGGCGTGGGCTAACTGCGTTGTCTATCCTGTGTAGGTGGGGCAATGCGAAGGCCTGTGCTCTCAGGATGGGCAGAAGAACAGACACCTACGCCATTTTCGTATCATAAGCTTACCTAAAACTATAGTATTAATTTGCCGAATCTGGGGTGTTTGTTGGCAGTGACCTATAAAAGTATGCCAATGATGAAATACCATTCTAGATTTACGGTTGCATATAATCATACCGAGTGGAGGGAACTTAAAACAAAAGATATTAATACCTGCGGCAGACAGTAATGGGAATAATAAAAGATAGAATTATGAACAGTATTAAACGAATTTCATTGGCATCATTTTTTGCTATGATGCTTCTTTATGCAAAAGGCGACATATTATTGTATCCGCATCCTGACTTGCATTTATATTTCACAATTGACACCTCAACTAAAGAGGCAACGATTGGAAATTCGATATATCAAGAAAACGAAGATCAATGTAATGCGATTTACTATCCGCCTACTGGTGATCCGTGGTGGAATGAGGAACCGAAAACCAATTATTGGAAAAATTTAGACATCCCTAGCACAATTACATGTGAAGGCAAAGCCTATCTCCTTAAAACATATTTTGATTCGGAAGGATATTACCGTACTTATTGGAGTGATGTTGATATAAATACAGATAACTATACAGTAACAGCTGTTGCCCCAAAAGCTTTCTATAAAAGTACTAGATTACAAAGTATACAAACTGTAAAATTGCCTGAGACAATACGTGAAATAGGAAGATATGCATTTAGCTGGTGTATATATTTGAGGTCTGTCAATATTCCAAATCAAGTTACTTCCATAAAAGAAGGCGCTTTCTGGTATTGCAAAAATATGCAGAAGTTTGTGATGCCAGAAAGCATAGAAACTATTGAGGCCTCTGCATTCAGCGACTGTGGGGGGCTTCAAGAAATTAACATACCAAGTAATTGTACTTCTATCGGAAACGATGCGTTTATGGGATGTTCTGCCTTACATAAAATAATAATAGAAGATGGAACGGAAGCGTTGAATGTCGGTTCCTCTTTTGGAGTTAGCTTATTATATGAATCCGTTGATGAAGATGAATTGGATTTGCGAGACCACCAAAGAGGTCTATTTGGAGATTGTGCAATTGATACCTTGTATTTAGGAAGAAATATTGTATATCCATATGGTTATGATTGGAAATCTACGACATCCTCTCAATGGACAAATAGAATGAGGCCATTCCCCCCATTTGAAAAGTGCTCGAAATATCAAGCTGGCGTAAAAAATTATTATTACTCGGGCTATACATTATCAAGCCTCCAGTTTGGCGAAACTTTAACGGATATACCAGATTCACTCTTTGCTGTTACAACAATTACATGTCAAATCTCTTTGCCTTCAAATTTACAGAGAATAGGTAAAAGGGCTTTTTATTGGGATGCAATAAATTATATTCAACCCAGAAAATTGGAAATTCCTCAAAGTGTCGAATACATCGGAGAAGAGGCTTTTTGTCTAAATCGGTTTGAGGAGCTTATCCTCCATGAAGGTCTTAAGACAATAGAAAGCCGTGCTTTTTATGACAACATAATATCATCGTTAACAATCCCAAGTACAATTACGTATTTCGGCTCTGATGCTTTTAAAAGTAACAACATAACATCACTTCTGTTGACTGAAGGCTTGAAAACGATGCCTTCAATTAGCGATGCAAAAATAATTGAATTGACCATTCCGGAATCAATGGAAAGCATAGGGGGCAATTATGGCACATCTTTAAGGTTTGTGCATAGCAAACCAACCACACCACCAGAAGGCAATGTTAGTAATAATCCTATCGTCTATGTCCCAGCAGGAACAGGAATGGCATATCGTGAACAAGGTTGGACCAACGTTGTTGATTCTTCAGATGAGATAATTACTATCAATGTTAAAAAGGCAGGAACCCTCTACAGTAGGATACTAAATCAAGCAGAATGTCAGTTAGCAGATGTCTACAGATTGAAATTAGAAGGAACGCTCAATGATGACGACTGGTCAACCATCAACGGCATGAATCATCTTTATGACCTTGATTTGTCGGAAATGAATATAGAGGAATTGCCAAGTGGTTTCTTCCAGAACAACAAAAAACTGAATAAGATAATATTCCCCAATACGCTACGAGCTATTGAGGATGAAGCTTTTATAGGATGCGATAATATTCAAGCTGATATCATCATTCCTGCAAGTTGTTCAACCGTAGGCAATAGAGCATTTTACAACTTGTACTTTGACAGAGTTGTCTTTAACGGAAGTACTAACGTTCAGGAAGATGCTTTTAGGGATTGTAGTTTACTCCAAGAAGTGACTCTTGCGTCAGAAATGAAGATAGGAGCAAACGCATTCCTTTCTACAACACTCAAAGAACTTTCAATCCCTGCTAATGTATCCATCGGCGATAATGCATTTAATATAACAACACTGAAGGAAGTTACATTCAATGGTGGTGGACAAGAAATAGGGGACGATGTATTTAACGGCTCCGTAGAGAAGTTCACTTTCAATGGAGCCTTAAAAGCAATTGGGTCTTTTGCAACAAGCGTGGAAAATATAGATGTAGATAATATTGGCACATGGTGCTAATTGCCCTTTAAAAATGCTGTTAGTGTAAACCTATTTACGATAAATGGAGAAGAAGCCAACAACATTGTCATTCCTGAAAACATAAAGACGCTAAGAGAATACTTATTTTATGAATGTCCAACGATACAGTCTGTCGTATTGGCTGATGACATTACTGAAATATCTGATCAAGCATTCAAGGGGTGCATAAATCTTTCAACCATTAGTTTGTCTGCAAACCTGGAAACCATAGGAAGCTTGGCTTTTTCCGGATGTACCAGCTTACAAGAAGTGATTCTGCCTTCTAAGGTAGAGAATCTTGGGTCCAGTTCTTTTGACGGATGTACTAATCTATCGCAAGTTGTCATGCCATCCTCGCTGACAACAATTGATGATTTCGCATTCAGAGGTTGTGCATCACTAAATAATGTGGAATTGCCACAGAATTTGTCAGTAGTAGGAAGTTCTGCATTTTCCGGATGTTCATCATTAGAGAAGTTAGACTTACCAATTAGTATTACATCCATTGGAGAATATGTCTTTACCAATTGTACAAGTCTGAGTTTGATTGTTGCCCACTGGAAAGAGCCAATAACCGTGACTAATATACAACCTGGGAATAATTGCTTTTTATATGTACCTATTGGCTTGGCACAGAAATACAAAAATGCCGGATGGAATTTTTCGAACCTTATGGAGAGAGGACTGTTAACAGTTATAGCAATAGGCAACGGAAATGTAAAGTATGAGTCAGACATCGTAAATAACAAAAAACAGGATTTTTACTTCAAGCCTTATTCGGACTTAATGTTGAATCTTGTTCCCAATAGCGGTTATAAAATAATGAGAGCTACACTAAATGATGAGAATATCATTCCATATTTGTCAGATGGTGAATATGAAATAGAGGAACCAGAAGACGATCTCAAACTAATTGTCATTTTCGACGATGCAAGCATAGAACAAGGCGATGTCAACGGTGACAGAGTGTTAAATGACACTGATGCTATTGGGATTGCAAATTACGTTTTGAAACGCGCTCCAGAACAATTTCACGATTATTGGGCAGATGTGAACGGAGATGGTGTTATTGATATTACAGATATTATTATCCTGATATCCAAATATACATCTGGGCAATGATATTTAAGCATTACAAAGTAACTTAATTATTTTAATGATATTGATAGGTTTATGAAAAAATATCTTTTTATATTAATCAGTAATATTCTATTTCCGTTAGTAGGAAATAGCACTGTGGGGCAGCGAATATATATATCCCCGTTATACTATACAATTACGCAAGATGTCACAGTTTATAGCTCCACATCCTATGCTTTAGGTGAGGTAATGGTAGGACTTCAAGATGGATGGGGAAATGGAAATGCATCAGGAAATGTAACTCTAAGCAGAACTGTAAAATACAACGGTTATGATTATACAGTAGGGCGCATTGGTAAATGGGCATTCAGAGATAATACTAAAATGACATCTGTTACGACTCCCCATACCGTTAGGACAATTGGGAATGAGGCTTTCATGAATTGTACAGCATTAAAAACTGTGACGATTACTCCATTTTCGGAAATAAATTCAACCATATTATCCTGGAATTCAATTTCACCAAATGCCTTTAAAGGATGTGAATCTTTAGAGACGATAGAGTATAAGGGTCCTAATCTTTATATCAGCGAAAGTGCATTTTATGGTTGTAAAAGTTTGAAATCCTTCCCATTTGATAAACTTCCGTCAATTAGTAATTCTGCGTTCTATGGATGTGAGTCTTTATCAGATATTACTTTAAACATGGTAAACATTGGAGACAATGCATTTGTGAATTGTACATCTCTTGCTTCTGTAACATTTACTGCTAATCAGCTTAACATAGGTAGTGATGCCTTCAAAGGATGTGGGAAATTAAGACGTGTAACTTCCTATATGGATGCAGAGCATTTCACGTCTTTACCCAGTGAAAAATGTTTCAGTGGAATTAGTACTAAGGCAGTTCTTTACGTCCCCAATGGAATGAAATCCTATTATGAAAATGATGCAAACTGGCATGCCGCATTCCCTCAAATAAAAGCGATAGCTCCCTCTTTAGGTGAAACATTCTCTGCTGACATACCTGTAGGGAATCAAACGATGAGATTAACGTTTGAAGTAACAAATGTAGAAAATATGGAAGTGGAAATTACCTCAAGCGAGTGTGATATCACTTCCCCCATTGACTTAATTATACCATCGGAAATCTCATATCTGGATTGGGATTTTTCAATTGTCGGAATAAGGTCATCTGTCTTCACAAGTATTCAAAATATTCATTCTGTAACAGTTGGATGGAGACAGCCTTTTGATGTTGCAGACAATTTCACCAGCATCCCTGATGATGCGGTTCTGTATGTACCTGCTGGTACGAAACATCGATATGAAGCTATTGAATCATGGCAGAATTTCTCACAGATAGTAGAGAGCAGTCCAATATCAGTGGGCGATATCACTTCCATGGTTGGCTCAGATGTTAATATACCCGTTTTTCTTAACAATACGGATATTATAAAAGGTATACAATTCAAATTAACATTACCTCGGGGTGTCTCCCTTAAAGAAAAAGAAGATGGAGAATTGAATGTGTCTTTGACAGACCGAACTGATGGTATGACCATTATGGGACGTAAAGACCCTGATTCTGAAAACAGTTACCTCTTCTTGCTGTTTTCATTGGATGGAAATCCCCTCAATGGAAATGAAGGTGCTATTTTAAATGCAGATTTAGAGATTGATCCCAACGCTTCATTAGGAAAATGTAATATGATAATTGAAGATGTCCGAATGGCAACATCTACATTCAACACCATAACTCCTGATGCAGCTAGTTCCGAATTAGTCATTCTTTCCGACGTCAGGAACATTGACTTTACTGATATGAAGGTTAAAAAGTTATGTTTATCACAATGGGATTTAAACGATGACGAAGAATTAGACACAAAAGAAGCGGCACAGATAATTAGTTTGGGTGATGTCTTAGCAGGAAATACTGATATTACCTCATTTAACGAGTTGCAGTATTTTACAGGTCTTACCACCATCAGTTCCGGGGATTTCATGAACTGCACAAACCTATCTTCTGTTATTATCCCTCGTAATGTGACAACGATAGAGGAAGGTGCATTTGATGATTGCAAGCAATTAAGTTCAATATCAGTAGATGAAAATAACAAGATTTATGATTCAAGGAATAATTGCAATGCGATTATAAATACAGAAACAAATACATTGGAATTAGGGTGTGTGAATACGGTTATTCCTAATAGTGTGGAGACAATTGGATCGAACGCTTTCAAAGACTGGTCGAATCTGACTTCATTGGATATTCCTAATAGCGTAACAACGATAGGACAAGGTGCTTTCTCTGGCTGTTATGGTCTTACAGTCCTGAACATTCCTGAAAGCGTGACCTTCATTGCAGAAGACGCTTTTTATGGATGCCGAGGCTTAAGTTCCATCGTCATTGAGGACAACAACAAGGTGTATGATTCGAGAGATAATTGCAATGCTATTGTTGAGACGGGAACAAATAAACTTCTAATGGCTTGTATCAACACAACCATACCCAGTAGTATTACCGCCATTGGCAAAGACGCATTTAGGGATCTTTCTGGAATCGTCTCACTTGTCATTCCCGACCAAGTGACAAGTATTGGTGAAAATGCTTTCGATGGATGTAATAACCTAAAAATTGTCAAGTTGAAGAATGTTACGCCGATTGTCGTTAGTGATAATGTATTCTCGAATCGCGCCAACACATCTCTCTATGTTCCTATTGAAAGTGTCAACGAGTACATTAATTCGAATTCATGGAATACATTTAAGGTGATTAAGGGGTATCCTGATGGTGATGTCAATCAAAATGGTGAAACGGATGTTGTTGATGTGGTAGACATCGCTCGCTATGTGGTGAGTACGCCAAGGGGAGTCTTTGATGAAAACCTTGCTGACCTGAACTATGATGATCAGGTGAACGTGGCCGATGCTGTCGTATTGGTGAACGAAATAGCAGGCGATATCAATTGGTCACGAAGTATGAGGAGGGTACTGCAGGATGACCATAATGATTTGCTGTCACTGACTGAGAACGGAGACCACACCTTGTCGCTGCAGCTTGACGGCAGCAGTCATTATGTAGCTTTCCAACTTGATTTAATTACGCCTGCTAATGTAGATGTGGCAGAGATTCGGTTGAACAGTCTACGCAAACAGAAGCATCAGCTCTTCTATAACAAGGTAAACGAGAGAAAGTGGCGCGTAGTAGCCCTATCTACTTCTAATCGAGAATTTGAGGGTTCTTCCGGTGAGTTGTTGAACATTATGCTGGATGGATTTACTTCAAACGACGTGCTGGTTGACAACATCCACTTCGTAACGGCTGAAGGCATCGACGTACCATTCGATAACATCTGTCTGAGCAAAGAGGGGGCGACTACAGGTATTAATAATAGATATGCTGACACAGACCATCAGAAGAGAATCTATAATTTAAAAGGTCAGCGTCTAACTGCTCCTGATAAGAATATTAACATCAAAGATGGTAAGAAGGTCATTAATAAATAAAATGAATATGGTTATGAGGAAATATATTATTATATGTATAGCCGTTATTATGAAGGCATTAAGTGTAAAGGCTGATAATTTGGTCGTTGCTGACCAGAAAATGGTCAAGAACCAATCCACGACATGTGTCATTAGTTTGAAATATACAAATGCTAAGTCCTATGTGTCTTTTCAAATGGATTTGACACTTCCCGAAGGTATCACTATCAATAAGGATAAATGTGAACTGGGTAATTGTATTAACGACGATAATCAAGAACTTACAATCGGTAAGATAGGAGATAATAAATACCGACTCACTTCGACTTCTTTTTCCCTTATTACGTTTGACTTCTATAAACGTGAATTAATTCATCTGTCGTTAAAGGCATCGGAAAACACATCAGGAGGCGTGGCGACTTTGAGCAATATACGCTTTGTACAAAACATGTCGAATAGTGTGAACCGTATTGATTTAGATGATGTTTCCTTTAATATATCTATTGAAAATGTCATCGAATTTGCTGATGCCACAGTAAAGTCTATTTGTGTGAATAATTGGGATCAAAACGGGGACGGAGAGATAGATACTGGCGAGGCTGCTGCTGTAAATAATCTAAATAATGCCTTTAAGGGTAATACTATAATAACTTCCTTTGATGAATTGCAATACTTTGGAATGTCTAGCATTCAGAGTGAATCTTTCAGAGGATGTACAGGTCTTAAATCGTTAGTTCTACCTAATAATTTGAAGAAAATCTATAATAATGCCTTCCGGGATTGTACTGGACTAACTTCACTATTTATTCCTAATCGCGTGACAAGCATTGAACAATGTTGTTTCTTGGGCTGCAGCGGTTTGACTTCATTAGTAGTTCCCAATAGCGTGACGAGCATCGGAGATTATGCTTTTGAGGGATGTATTTAGAGATATCCAAACAACTATAAACAATGAAAAACACATAGAGATAAACCTCTGTATATCAACTACTTTTAGATTTTAACACTTCGGACTTGCTTTTTTGTAGTTCTCAAAAATCCGCTTACCTTTGCAACGCATTTCTACCGCGGAGAATTTTGAGGGCTTTTATTTTGCCATCTCGTGGATAGGGTTGACAAAGGTTGACAAGAGTGGACAACGGTTGACTGATGAACGAGAGGGAAAAGAGCAAGGAAGTGACCTCATTTGAAGAACGTGACATCGTGGAATGAGTTGACAATGGGTGTCAATGATTGACGAAAGTTCACTCCGTGGCGGTTTGCATGAAATTGATTGTAAAACCACATAAAAAGGAGTCAAATGAGAAAGACAAGAAAATGCGCCTTCTGCGGCAAAGAGTTCACTTGTAACAGCGGCTCGCAGAGGTATTGCTCAGAACAATGTGCTGAGGCAGCAAAGGCTCAGCGCAAGAAAAGACAACAGGACTTTTTGAAGGCTGTTCAGCCTGTTATAGACATCACCAGCCAGGAATATCTCACATTCTCCAAGGCTGCCATCCTCATGGGGTGCTCCCGTCAGTACGTTTACAAATTGGTAAACGAGGGTAAACTTCCTGCCTCACGAATCAGCAACCGAATGGCATTCGTTCGCAAAGCAGACATTGAGAAGATGCTTGCTGGCAATCCTTATCATAGAGTATTGCCAGGCACTCCAACAAATAAGCCGTGCAAAACTTCTTCTTCCCTTTCGTCGAGGAAAGATAAGAACCACATACCAGAATTTGATATGCGGTCATCAGAACCACTTGAATACATCTCTGGAGACGATGTTATGGCAACCTACAAGGTGAAGCGTTCATGGCTCTACACTTCTGCCAAGAATAACCAAGTACCCATTTGCAAGATTGCAGGCAAGAACTATTATAGCCGAAAGCACATGGATGCGCTCTTCGGAGTTTCTGCCGAGATAGAGGCTTTGACAGAGTGGCTGACAACGGATGAGGCAGAATCCCTCTATTCCACGACCAAGGAATCCCTGCGCACCCAAGCCTACCGCCGCCATATTCCCACCAAGCGAGAATATGGCAAGACCTATTATTCCAAGATACATCTTGATGACATCTTCCGTCCTGACCTAAAAGCGAGTGATGCCTATTACACCACAGCCGAAGCTGCCGAGAAGTACGGCATGACTAAAGCTAATATTGGCGTTATTGCCAAGGCACATAATATCACCAAGGTGAAAGTCGGTGCCCGAAACCTCATCGTCAAGGAGGAATTAGACCGAATAATGGCAAGCAGACTGGCACTATTCGGGGCTTACAGGCTCCAATAACGCCCAATAATAGGCATCAACTGCGTGAAAGTACAATTATCCATGAGTTATGAAAAGGTGCTTTGGTCACACTTTCATCACGCAGTTACTTTGCACCCGCTATGAGACGCATAGCCTTCGATTATTAACAAAACAAATTTCATACAAGTATGAGTAACATTTGTAAGACAGTAACCTTGCGTACGCGTAAGATAAAGAAAG
>Ga0256405_10007897_pt1 | contig 15619 bp, 10 predicted proteins | sample RumenRJG_02DNA_FD_189096 | JGI IMG/M metagenome (GOLD analysis project Ga0256405, IMG submission 189096) | Bovine rumen microbial communities from Lethbridge, Alberta, Canada - RJG_02 | ecosystem: Host-associated > Mammals > Digestive system > Stomach > Rumen | place: Canada: Alberta... | reverse complement strand
TAGCAGTATCCTCATCAAGATACGTGTCATCGTCTGCTGCATAGGTCATATCGTCATCTTCTTCAGAATCGTCATACTCTTCAGCGTCAGCATCAGCGGTGGTATCCGCATCTGCAGAAGAAGTATTGTCAGCTGTCGTATCCGCTGCGGAAGTACCATTACAAGCTGCAAGATATGCATTCCAGGCAGCTGTCGCTGCTGCGGCCTTCTCTCTCGCATCCTCCTCGGATGTGCAGTTCATTGCCGCTTCCTGCGCTTTCAGATAGGCCTCGTACAGAGCCTGGATATAGGGATCATCCGATACTATCTGTACGGTACTGTAATCTTCTGCAGGGGCATTTGAGTAAGCCTGCGCGGAATCTGTCTCCTGATAAGACTCTTCCTCATAAACTGCCTCAGCTGATGCTTCCTCTTCACCGGTACTCTCTGATGCGCCCAGATCTGCTGCGGTCATCGTCACCACAACATCCTCGTCATCCTCTCCTTCTGCCGGCACAGCCGTATCGACGAGAAGTACACGTGTGACATCCTCTTCGGAAACATATCCTGCAGATTCAGCGCCCTGCTGGACTGCGATCCAGTGTCCGTTATCCTGAATCGTTCCAAGCACGGTACCGTCATTCACTGTGCCCGATACAGAAGCATCTCCTGCACTCTGTGAGAAGACACTGACGTCATTCCAGTTTGCGACAACGCCCTGCTCACCGTAATGAGCTGCAAGACCGCGCGCTTCCTCTCCAAATGTGAGGAACTCATTTTTTACATAACCGGTAACCCTTCCGGATTCAACCAGTGTCCATTCTTCCCCTTTTTCAACCACTTTGGCTGCGGCACCTCTGTAAAGGTATCCGGCCGCGTCACTGTCCACATTCGCTTCCTTGCGGATCACAGCACCTGTATCGACAGTATCGTCATTGGTCATGGCAATGCTGGCCCAATCTTCGGAAGTCCAGTTGATCTCGTCAATGCCAAATGTATTATTTGCCGCATAAACCGGCGTAATGCTCAGAGCACCTGCAAGCAGAGTCGCTGTCATGACAGCAGCCAGTTTATTTGTATTCTTCATCATCTTTACACCTCTCATCTCAATTCCAGCCGAAAACAAAATATTAAATAAAAACTGAAATTGTTACGTATTTGTTAAGAATTAGTTGCATAATACATCATCCTTTGTTTCGTGTCAATAGTTAATGTGTCTCCGCCTTTTTGAAGCAAACACCTTTTCTTATAATAATTTACTGAAATTAATATATTTCGGATAAAAATGTGATATGTTAATTATATGTAATAATTTGTAACGTTCTGACTCGGTTCAGCCCGGAACAACAATATATAGTAAGGAATCCATTATGTTTACATTATCTGGTAAAAGAAAACTTTTGATTCGATTCTTCTTCGTGTTGATGATTGCCGGAATCTGGTCAGCAGCAGCCGGAAGCATGACTGCCCATGCATCTGTAAAGCTCACCAGATCCAGCAAGAAAATGAAGTACAGCAAGAGTTTTATTCTGAAAGTCAAGGGTACAAAGAAGAAGGTATCCTGGTCTTCTTCTGACAAGAAGATCGCGACAGTTACCAGAACAGGAAAATATACTGCTAAAGTAAAAGCAAAAAAGAAGTATGGAATGGCTGTTATCACCGCCCGGGCCGGCAGTGTCCTACTGACCTGCCGTGTATATGTCTCAAAGACCGGAAAAGTCTCTAAAGCATACAAAACGGTAACCGCCGCGGATATGCATCCCACATCAGGAGGCAAATGGAAAAGCAGCCGGTATAAAGACCGGAACGGATGGTATCTGACGAATACTTTTGCCCGTATCGGAAAATACAACTATTATTTCGGAAGTGACTCCAGAAAAAAGACAGGTTTCTTTGACGTGGATGGATACAGTTTCTGGGCTGACGGCAGCGGACATCTTGCTGTGAGCGCCACACCCATGATGCCAAATGGCAGCTGCTATGCATTTGACGCAAATGGCCGTATGGTAAAAGGCCGGGAGATTAAACTCGGTACCAACTATTATTATTATGACAATAACGGGATACAGGTTCATCAGACTATGGTCGGGACCAGATATTACGGTCCTGATTCCCGTCGCCTTTTTGACCTGAGTACCGCATTTTCCGGAAAAATGTCCTCAAAAGATCTCAGTTCATATGACTATCTGTACGTAGGGGCTTCCAAACCTTATCAGATGGGTCTGAAACTGAAAGCGATCGACAGCAAGATCTTCTTCAATTGTGCAGGCGGAGCTATAATTAGCTTCTTTTTCAGCTCCCACAAGGGAGTGGAGGCTCTGATGCCGGTCATCCGCAAATATCTTACACAACGTCCGGATGGTATCGTGATCAGTGAAATGAGTGGAAATGATCTTGAGAATCTGCCCGGATACATAGCGATCTATAAAGCAATCCAGGCCCATTTTCCACGGGCAAGGCTTGCGTTTCTCGACATGCTGCCCGGATGGAAAGAGGCACCCAAGAATTCAACCCGCATATGGTTTAATAATACTCTGCACAGCACCTTCGGCCCGTGGGATCCGGCCAGAGGCGGTTGTCTGTATGGGTACGATCATATGTATAACCAGCCCAATTTCCGTACGCTTGACGGAACTCATTATCCGGATGACATGAAGCGCGTGGTTTACGAATACATCATGAAAACACTTGGAAGGCCGGTGAAGATAGAGTACACAACAGTCAGCAGCACTACAGAAAACTGGACCGCAGTTACAGAGTGTCCTCCTGACACAGATTAAGAAAGGCGCTGTCTGCACGCTTCATACAGAAGGATCGAAGAAGCAACAGCCGCGTTGAGAGACTCTACCTGTCCGTGCATCGGAATGCGGATCGCCTGATCTGCAAGTCTTGCGGTGTTCTCGCTGAGTCCCCTGCTCTCATTTCCGATCAGAAATGCGGTCGGCCCTGTATATGTCTCTGAATATGCTTCAACGCTGCCCTGAAGGTGTGCTGCAAATATGCGCACCTTCTCTTTTTTCAGCGCCAGTATCTCATTTTCCAGGTTGTCCGTATAGACAAAAGGCACTCTGAAGACGCTTCCCATTGTCGAACGTGTCACCTTGGGGTTGGTCAGGTCTGCGCTTCCCCGGCTGAGTATAATACCCGTTACTCCGGCTGCCTCCGCCGTACGTATTATCGTCCCAAGATTGCCCGGATCCTGCAGGTTCTCCAGCACCAGGAGCAGAGCGCTCGTTGTTGTTCCCATCAGGTCCTTCGCAGAATAATGAAACTGTGATACAACAGCCAGGATCCCCTGCGGAGACCGCGTGTCTGACAGATATTCAAAAACACTGTCAGATACTGTCTCAGCATTTATCTGCTTCTCCTTAAGCAATTCTCTGCCTGACGCACTGTTCAGAAAACTCTCTGAAACATATGCCTCTGCCAGTTTTTCTTTTGGGATCTCCCGGAACATCTTGGGTCCTTCCACCAGAAAAACATCTTTTTCTGCGCGCATTTTTGCGCTCTTTTTTATTTTTACAAGTTCTCTGATCCTGCTGTTTGCGGTACTTGTAATCATCCGTCGCTCCTGTTTTCAGACTAATTGGTTTTTTCACTTCCTGCATGGCACTGCAGAAAGATCCTTCAGCAGACAACAACGGACGGCCGCGCCTGTTGCGCAGCCGCCCGCAGGTGTTCTTTCAGACGATCCGGGCTTTATTAAGCGCCGTATCAGATCGAGAGCGCTTTCGCGACCCTGAGCATATAATCCGGCAGATGCTTCTGCATCTTCAGAGCTTCCGCGATATCAAAATCTACCCAGTCTCCATTGCGGTAGCCAACGACTCTGTTGCTCTTTCCCTCCGCCAGCAGGTCAACAGCCATCGCGCCCATCATGGACGCGTAGACCCTGTCCTTGCAGGTCGGGCTTCCGCCTCTCTGCATGTGGCCGAGGATAGTCGCTCTTGTCTCCACTCCTGTCGCGGCCTCGATACGGCGTGCCATGGAAGCAGAATGTCCGATGCCTTCGGCATTGATGATAATATGATGTTTCTTGCCTCGCCTTCTGCACTCAATAATATTATTGATCAGTGTCTGCTCATCGTAATCATAGGTTTCAGGAAGCAGGATATCTTCCGCTCCGTTGGCGATCCCGCACCACAGAGCGATATAACCCGCACGGCGTCCCATAACCTCAATGATCGAACAGCGCTCATGTGAAGTGGAAGTGTCGCGGACCTTGTCGATCGCCTCCATCGCTGTATTGACAGCGGTATCAAAACCGATCGTATATTCCGTACATGCGATATCCAGATCGATCGTTCCCGGAACACCGATGGTATTGATCCCAAGCTCCGCAAGTTTTCCGGCTCCCGCAAAAGATCCGTCACCGCCGATAACGACAAGTCCTTCTATCCCGTTTTTACGGCAGACTTCAGCACCTCTCTGCTGACCTTCAGGCGTCCTGAATTCCATGCTGCGGGCAGTATAGAGAAATGTGCCGCCTGCGCGACAGTATCTGACACCGAACGTGCGTCGAGGTCTGTAAACTCTTCATTCAGCAGACCCTTATATCCCTGGTAGATGCCCTTGACTTTAATACCCTGGCTGATCGCACGGCGGACTACTGCTCTGATGGCAGCATTCATTCCCGGCGCGTCTCCGCCGCTGGTAAGCACCCCGATCGTACTAATCTTTGACGCCATGTTTTTATCCTCCGCTTGATCCTGCGCCCGGCAGAAGGATCTCAGTCCCTCTCCTCAAGCCTCCGATAAGCCTTGTGATGGCCGACATATTTATATGCCGGACGGATCAGCTTACCTTCATTGATCAGTTCCTCCATCCTGTGCGCGCTCCAGCCCGCAACCCTTGCGATCGCAAAGATCGGAGTGTAAAGCTGCACCGGGATTCCTAACATAGAATACACAAATCCGGAATAGAAGTCTACGTTGCAGCAGATCGGTTTTGAAAGCTGTTTGCGTTCTGACAGCAGTTTCGAAGAGATCTTCTCAACTGACTCGTACAGACCAAATTCTTCCTCCAGCCCCTTCGCCTCAGACAGTTTCTTCGCTGCTTCTTTCAGAATGACCGCACGCGGATCGCTCAGTGTATAGATTGCATGGCCCATTCCGTAGATCAGTCCTGAGCGGTCAAACGCCTCTCTGCGCATGATCTTTTCAAGATAGTCCTGGATCGCCGCTTCATCCTGCCAGTTGCTGATATGAGCCTTGATGTCGGAGAACATGTTTTCAACCTTCAGGTTAGCACCGCCGTGTCTGGGTCCCTTAAGGGAAGCAAGAGATGCAGCGATCGCTGAATAGGTATCCGTGCCTGTCGAAGACACGACATGGTTGGTGAAGGTCGAGTTATTACCGCCGCCATGCTCCGCATGGATCACAAGGCATTCATCCAGTACTCTCGCCTCCAGGTCCGTATATGCTCCATCATCACGCAGCATCCGCAGGATATTCTCCGCCGTCGACAGGTCTTCACTCGGATAACGGATGATCAGCGAGCGTTCATTATTGTAGTGCTGATATGCATGATAATTGTATACGGCGATCAGAGGCATGACCCCGATCAGAAGAAGACTCTGCCGGAGTACATTGGTGATAGAAGTATCGTCCGGTGCCTTGTCATAAGAATACAGAGTCAGTACGGAACGCTGCATTCCGTTCATGATGTTCGCGCTGGGTGCCTTCAGGATAACGTCTCTGACAAACTTGGACGGCAGTTCTCTGTACTGTGACAGCAGATGGATGAACTCACGCAGTTCGTTTTTATTCGGAAGTTTTCCGAACAGCAGCAGATAAGTCGCTTCCTCAAAGTTGAACTTTCTGTTCTTGTTTCCCTCGATCAGTTCACTGACCTTGTATCCCTGAAAATAAAGTTCACCCTCAATCGGGACAGGCTTTCCGTCGACCTCTCTGCGGCCATTGACATCCGATATCTCGGTAAGACCGGTAAGGACGCCCCGCCCGTTGGATTCACGCAGGCCTCTCTTAACATCAAACTTCTGATACAGACCAAGATCCATTTTATTTGCATTAAATGCATCTTCTGTCATCTGTTCCAGACGCTCATCACGCAACTGTTTCTCTTGTTCATTCAGCATGAAGCTGCCTCCATTCATATCTTTTTCACGTATGGAATTAGATTATAACAGGTCGGACGGCATGTCAATCAAAACGATTTATCAATGCAGTGTATTAAAGAGTTCTTAAATACTTTTTATGAGAAAATACTGCGGAGTGCAGGAATACTTCGAGGGAGAGTATGGCGATTCGCCGACACTCTCCCCCGAGTATTAACCGGGCGTGGACTGCTGCCGTCTGATCTTCCGGATCTTACTCCAGAAGGTCAGCGTACTCTGCTTTCGATACAGACAGCAGATCCTCCGGTCTGAGTTCAATCTGTGCACCGACCCTGCCGCCGCTCACATAGACTATCGCAAGGTCACGGGCAGATTGATCAATTCTGGTTACATACTGTTTTTTCATTCCTATGGGTGTACACCCGCCGCGGATATATCCTGTCACTGCATTGATCTCTTTGACATGGATCATGTCGACCGCCTTTTCGCCTACAGACTGTGCGGCCTTCTTCCGGTCAAGTTCCGCGTCGATCGGGATCACGAACACATAGTACGCACCGGTTTTCCCTCTTGTCACAAGAGTCTTGTACATTGTCCGGTGATCCTGTCCCAGCTGATCCGCAATGTGCTGCGCATCTATAAACTCATCACATTCATATGTGTGAACCTTATAGTCCACCTTCGCGCGGTCGAGCATACGCATAGCATTGGTCTTAATCTCTTTTGACTTTGCCATTATTTTTTATTCTTTTTTCCCTTCTTGCCCTTCTTGGACTTTTTCTTCTCCTCCCGCTCGACAGACACTGGAGCATCGTCTTTTACTGCTTTCTCCTTAACAGGCTTGACATTTTTTCTGCTGATATTAGTCTCCGGTGTGCCTGACGCGGCAGAAATCGCAGACGGTGCAGACGAGGCAGCCGGAGACACACCTGCGGCGGTATCATCCGTGAACTGTGCACGGACTTTTGTCCCGGCTGTAAACTGGTTAAGATAGCTGACGGTTTCTTCCAGGATCTCAGTATTCAGAGAATAATAAGTCCATTTTCCATGGCGCGTCGCGGTCACTACTCCCGCATCCACCAGGCTTTTCATATGATGGGATAGCGTAGACTGTACAACATCAAGCGCTTTGAGAATCTCACCCGCGCTCAGTTCATTTTCAAGCAACAGCATTAGTATCTGCAGACGATGCGGATCACCGATCGCCCTGAAGATCTGGTCAAAAGTTACGCCGCCTGCATTGCTCACCCTGTTATTCATATCTATGCTCCCCTTATATATTGCCATGCCCCCGCAGGGACAATTATCTTCTATTTATCTGTTTTTATTATCATCTGTGCGGCAGGCAGCGCCCCTCAAAGCAGCCCGCCGTTTCATATCGATCTTTATCGACGCGTTTTATATATCGATATTTAACGATCTGTCGATTTGTTTATTTGATTTCTTTTCTTCCGTTATATTCGGCAATGCCTGCCAGGCTTGCTGCCATTCCGATCAGCAGTATCTGCTCTGACCGTACTGTCACCATACACCGCCGGATGCTGCAGCCGTTGTACCTGATGCCGCAGATGCTCCAGTCGCTGCTCCTGATGCAGCGGCGTTTGATGCAGCTGCGGATGCCTGTGCCTTTTTCTGCGCTGTCCAGTAAACGATCGAACCTGCGCCGTCGTCTTCCACGCTGCCGTAAGTCTCTTCGATCTGTGTCTTCAGCGACGCGCTGTCGAAAGGACCTTCAGCCATGCTCATCGCGGTCTCGGATTCATCTTTATAGACCACGACCGGAACTCCGATCTCAATAGACTTATAGATCAGTTTCACAGCCTGCAGCGGAGTGTTGATGCAGCCGTGACTGCCGGAGCCAAGATACACATTGCCGCCGAACCAGTACCTGCTCTGCATATCATGGATTCCGATACCGCCATTAAAAGGCATCCAGTAATCCACAGGAGAGGTATAGCCCTCTCCCGACAGAAGAGCGTTGCGCATATGATCTTTCAATGCCCACACTCCTCCCGAAGGAGTTTCATTTCCGGCATAGGGATTACCGGTGACCACAGGCGTCTTTACCACCAGCCTGCCGTCTTTGTAGAACCACATGGTCTGAGTCGTCAGACAGATCTCTACATAAGTATCACTCAGATCCTTGCCGATTCCGTTGTATGCTTCATGATTCCATACAGGAGCCAGTGTGATCTGTTTCTGCGTGCGCACTGAATCCAGGATCCTCTGGTATGTACTCTCCTGATCCAGCTGCCAGCCGTAGTCACCGCGGCCTTCTTCAAGTTCCACCTTTGTTCCCAGACTGGTGTAGAAGGACCTCGCACACTGATATGTGTCATATTTTTCGGCAAGTCCTGCGACGTAGGCACGAACCTTGTCTTCATTTACATAGTAAGACCCGTCTCTTTTGGAAAGGAATGTACGGATCACTTCGGAGTTAATGACTTCCTGCGTATCACCGAACGTGAGTGTGATCCTGGCACCCAGGACTTTATTGAGTGCCTGCGCTTCGGTCATAAGGAGGATGTCACCGCTAAATACGGTCGGTGACTCATACAGACCCATCTGATCCAGATTGATCCGCCCCTTTCCGGTTTCCAGAGCCTCCGTAACAGCTTCCAGTGTCTTGTCAAACTTCAGTTTTGTTCCGTAAATCTCCGGAGAGACCATCGCACCGTCATCCGTCAGCAGGATCTTTGCATTCTGGGGAAGGATGACATTTTCATCCTGGAAACAAGGCAGGGTCTTCAGTACTTCCGGGACACTCTCTGTGTCAAATGAAGTTTCCAGACTCTGTCCCTGTCCCGAGACAGCACGCGCGATCATCATGACCGGCCATGCCCAGCTCTTCTGCGTATCCATCGCATGCGCGATCGAACCATCATCCACATACTGGAGGTTTATATCCTGGGCAGTGATCACATTCTTCTGCTCCGCTCCCGTTTCTGCTGCGTTTTGTGATCCTTCGCTCCCGGACTGGTCTCTTCCGGCCAGTTCCAGGGTATAAGAATCCACCTTCGACTTTACAGCTGCCTTAACGTCGTAAACTGACATCCCGGCTGCCTTGATTCCGAAGAAGTGTGTCCCTGGATAAAACCTGTTGTGATAATGCCATGCGGTGTAGCCATACACGGCCGCAGAAACTGCCGCGATCGCGGCAATGATCTGGACCCTGTATCTGCGGAAGAAACCTCCGGCAGAGACCGTATTCGATTTTGCATTCGTGACGGTGAGAAGCGGATTGTGATAGTCCTCTGCAAGATACGACCTGACAGGCTTGATGCCCTGAACGGCCGGGAGCATGACAGCAACAGTACCCGCTGAGGATTCTGCGTTTTGAGATGCATCCTGTGCAGATGCCTGAATCCGGGATACCGTGCCGGAAAGTTCTTCCTTCCTAAGTTCGGTATCGGGACGGACGTCCCTTCGCTGTGAGTTTGATGTGGATGTTGTATTCTCGTGCTGCGGCTGCGGTGTGGTATTCTCTTTAACATGGAACAAGCGTCCGTCGCTGCCTACTTCCAGTCTGTCCATATGACTGTTGATAAGACCGCGCCCGACGCTCTTTTTTGATGTTAAATTATGATTACCCTTAGCCGCACCGCCAGATGCCCGCATCTTGTTTTCAGCAGCTTTTCTTGCTTTCCTTACGGAACTGCTGTCAACATAAAGAAGAGAATTCTTCTCTCCTCCCATACGAGAATAACGGCTCGACGACGACAGACCTTCCCTCGGGTCTTCCGCCAAGCTGCCCCTATTCATCTACTGCCCCTTAATAATATGCTCTCTGATCCGGCCGCCCTTACAGTCAGATCAGCTCCCCGTCAGCATGATACATATTTATTATATCGAAACAAGGCAGAAATTCAATGCACTCAAACCAAGTTTTTCAAAAAACTTATGCACCAGTTTTACACAGGTTTTCCCCGTTTTTTCCCCAGTGTTATTTATACAGGACGACCGGGGTTCCCGTAGGTGCTTCATTAAAGATCGTCTCGGCGAGATAATACGGCATATTGACACAGCCGTGAGAACCGTTGGTCTGATAGATCTGACCGCCGAATGCCTGGCGCCAGGTCGCATCGTGTAGTCCCTGCCCGTCAAAGAACGGCATCCAGTATGTTACAGGTGTTCCGTTGGTCTCATTGGACGGAATCAGAGTCGCAGGGCTCTCCTTGTACGCAATCGGGTAGATTCCCGTCTGCGTCTCTGCCTTCTTGGCGACACACCCTGTTACAACATCTCCCTCGATGATCAGGGTATGTTCTTTATAGAACCATGCATGCTGTGTTGAGATCGACACTTCTACATATGTTCTCATATCATCAGTTCCAGATCTGTCGATACCGGTATATGCATAGACCGGTTCTCTCTCTGTCTCGGTATTGGCGCGGATGTCAGCAAGAAGCTGCTGATATTCACCCTCTTCGTCAACAAGGTAGCCATAGTTATTTTCACTCTCCCCAAACTGAATAGTGGTTCCGAGACTGGTATTGAACGACCTGTTGTAATAGATCGTATTATACTTCTGGCCGATCGACATGACATACTCACGGATCAGCTGCTCACTCAGATATCCCTCTCCATTCTCAAACACGATCCAGTTGGAAATGGTTCCCCAGTCAATCGTCTCCTTTTCGTCGCCATACACATACGTGATTACAGCTTTATCATATGAATTGTAAGTGTTCACCTTAAGGTTCAGTTCTTCGTTAGTAGACAGAACTTCAGGTACGATATACAGTTCAGAGGGGATCTGGACTTCAATATCCCCCGATGGTACTGCTCCGCCGATGGCATCATCTACTGCTGTCTGTACCAGGTGCTGGACATCCGGATCATTCAGTTCCGTTCCCTGCACTTCCGGAATGATTGAATAGGTCTTCGTCTCCTCGTCGTAAGACATCTCCGCATTCACATTCTTGATACGCTCGTCAGCCATAGCGGAAACATTGACCGCAGACGCAAGCGTCTCCGCATTTTTGACAAAGGGGACGTCTATCTCGAAAGAATTGCCATTCATCATGGAATCGATCAGAACCGGGATGGAACTCTTCTGCTTCGCCAGAGCTTCCTCTGCGGCAGTCTTCAGCGCAGCTTCATCAATGGTATAACCCAGATCTGCCAGAGACCATACAGCTTCCTCTTTGTCGCCTTCTTTCAGACGTACGGATGCCGCTGTAAACGCATTCTTAAGAATCGGAACCACCTCTTCCGAAGTCATCTCCGATACATCAAACCCGTCAATGGTCGTCTTTTTAAAATAAGTCGTGCGATTCCATTCTTTGCCGAGATATACGCATCCAAGAACAATGATTGCCAATATCAGCACAGCCAGGATGCCAAAGCACCACTTTAAAACTTTACCCAACTCTCTGTCTCCTGTGTTCTATAATTACTTTGCTTCACACCGGTTCTTCAGGAACAATCCTCTTCGTTCACCAAATATCGGCAGGTACACTATATCATCATTCATCCTGTGCGTCACCGTTGAATGAATGGAATTCTTTGTTAAGACTTTCTGAGGAATTGAGAAGCCGGGGCAATCACCCCGGCTTCTTGTCATATTCAGGAACACCCTCCGCGTTCCTGCTGTGCATCTTTATCGCTGTCTTCTGCCGCTTTATGCGGTACTGTAATCTGAATCAGCCGCGCTTTACCAGAATCTTGTAGAGCAGTACCCACAGTCCTGAGAACAGGAAATACGCTGCGGCCGCTCCGCGCGCTGCAAGTCCGACATAGTCATTCGAAGCCATCGGAATCATCAGCAGTACACACGCCGCCACACACAGCAGTGACAGGAATACAAGAAATCCGGGCATTCTTCCGGGATCGGCGCCGGTCTTCGAATTAACTTTGACGACCTTCAGACAGAACATCCACTGGATATAATACATCACTACAAGTACTGAGATGATGATCATCACAACCAGCACAATAATGCCCTGCACCAGAGACGAATCAACAGTAGCTGACGCACCCTGCGCACTCACTACAACGAAATAGACCGCGATCACAAGCCCGATCGCAAGCACCAGACAGGCGATGATGAACTTGAGGACCATCATGACTCTTGCCAGGGTATATCCGCCCATCGCGAACTGTCTGCGCTTGGTATCTGTCCGGAAGAACATCAGCCACAGTCCCAGGCAGAACAGCACATTCGGCACCAGGACCACAACAACGATCCCAAGTTCGACCGTCTGTCCGAGCTGAGTTACAATGCCCTGGACATTGACCACCATCGATACCAGCTGAGAAGCCAGCTCAGAGATCATCTGCGTGATAAAGCTTCTTCCGGTACCGCCGAGAATATTCGCCAGCATAGTGTCCGCTTCTTTGATGTTGCGGAGCGCATTGCCGCAGTAAATGTTGTAGACATTCAATACAAGCATTGCGGTAAATGACAGAGACATCAGGAAGAATGAAACCGACTTGACTCTCTTGCGGGCGCGCACCATAAATGCCTTGCTTCCGCCCGAGCTTTCCCGTCTTCCGTAATCTCTTGTCTGGGAAGCCTGGCTCTGACCCTGACGATATCCGTAGCCCGCACTTCCATACTGCTCGCGGACAGGCCTTCCCTCTGCTCCGGAATCCCTCTTCGCTTCGTACTGTCTGCGCGCGCCATAAGTCTGGCCTCTGCCGACATCCTGACGCCAGTCTTCACCATAGCCCGGCGTATCATCCGGCTGGGACGGATTGCGTTCTTCTTCAGAGAACTGTCCGCCCGGCGTTGTATCCGCAAACTGTTCATTTACCGGAGTCTGGCCGGCAAACGCAGGTTCCTGGGTCACCATAGCCTCGTCGTCTGCTGCAGTATTCAGGTCAGCCCCTGCATTCTCAGTGACATCGGCTGCCTGATCAGCTGCCGTGTCCGCCTGAGCAGGTGCATCCGCCGCCTCATCAAGCGAGACTTCTTCAACTACGCTGTCAACAGTCGGGATCGAAACCCCCAGTTTATTACCGCAGACGGAACAGGTTGCTGCCGCATCTTCATTCTCATGTCCGCAATACATACATCTCTTCATAATCTATCTCCCGGGATTATTACATACTACGCGCTATTATACTGCGAAACCACGATTCAATCAAATCTTTTCTTCAGCATCCTCTGCCGGAGCTGCGGCGGCGGCTGATCCGCCCCAGGATGAGTAGGAGGATGTGAAAGATCCACCTGCAGGAGCAGCCTCTGAAGATGGTTCTTCCGCAGCCGGAACCGCTGATTCAGAGGATGCCGGCCTTGCAGGCTTACTGCCAGCCCTGGCAAATTCATTTCCGCCCGTAAGACCATCCTGCGCCATCATCTGGCCCATTACGGAAATGTCACTGGAAACATCCCATGCCGTCGTCTGATAGAAAGAATCAAGGAACTTCTCAAACGCGTCATTGATCGTGTCCAGAGAATCCTCAATCTCCCTCTTTGCATTTTCAATATTCTCGCCCTGCACACTCTGGCGGTCCAGAGTCGCGTAAGTATCAACCAGTTTCTGCGTCGTCGGCAGATAATACTTCATCAGGCGGTGCATATCCGGCGCACTCTCCGGCGCCTCCATCACACGGTCGAAGATATTCGTCACTATCTTCTCAAGCCGGTTCAGTTTTCCGGTAAACTCCTCACCGGGGATCTCCTCATTTTTCTGATGGATATGTGCGATAAAGGCCTTGCCCTCCTCCACCATCTCCATCATCTCTTTGCTCAGGCGGGCCGCCTTCTTAGCGTCACTCTTCTGGCGCGCGTCAATGGCTTCCTCCATCTTGCGGTATTCCTTCAGGTCAGAATCCTTGAATACGCTCTTCTCTTCCTTCTTCCGAAGCTCATACTGCTTCATGGTCTCCAGATACTGCTCATAGGCAGTATGGCTGGTCATGAAGGCTGTCTGCTCCTTATCCATATAGGCCTTACCGGTAAACACATTTTCCCGGATCATGTCCTGCAGATCATCCGCAACCTCTTTTTCAGTCCTGCCAAATGCAGCCGCGACCTCCTTGATCGTGACGGTATCACGGTTCTCCATCATCTTAAGGACTTTGCGGGCTCTCCTGATCAGGCCGATCTTCTTAATTCCCTTGAACAGATTCCAGCCTGCCAGACCCGTAATGGCACCCAAAAAGAGTGCAAAAGGAAACATGGTCGGATCACTGAAGGACAGGGCAATTCCCGCAATAAGCGGGACCAAAAAGCTGATGCCGAGTACACCGCCCAGGATTGCCCGGACGTAAGAACCTGCCGCGCTGACAACTCCGTCCCCTCCGAGTATAGCTGCCTTCGCATCATTGTAACTGTCCGTATGCCGCACTTTGGACTGAGCATCCGCGTAACTGCTGGCAGATTCAGCGCGGTAAGTCTTTCCGCCCTCTGTACGGTAATACGGTTGTTTCTTCTTATCACCCAGTACAGCGCCAGTCAGACTGTCATGAACCGCATCCGCAGCTTCATTCAGCGCTTCCGTAATCTGCCGGTTCAGAGAACTGTAGTCGCCGCTGCTGATAGCCTCATTGACCAGATCAGCAATATGTCCGACGGCCTCAAACCCGTCAAAACTGTCTTTCTTTCCCATATATCTCCCATTCCGCGAAAAGTGCCCTGTGCACTCAATCCGCTTCATATTGCCAGATAACCCTATCTTTGTATTATGCATCAATTCCCTGTTAAGCGCAATTGACACTTGTACATACTGCTTCATCAGATTAAAATAAAAACAATGATGCTTAGGAGCTGCTGCTCCTGACTGAGAAATAGCAATAGGAGGTATTCCAAATGGCTGAAGATAACAATAACCTGTTTGATGTAAATGCACCGGCTCCGACCCCCATCACACTGACCTTCGGAGAAGAAGGCTCCCCTGAGATTCACGAAGAAACGCCTTCCTCCCAGGAAACACAGGAAGCCAATAAGGCAGCTGCCGAAGCCGCCGTCGCTGTACAGGAAGCAAAAGACATCCTCTCAGAAGTCCAGAGCACATCCGGAGCCACCGGAAACGCCGCCGCAGACGCCGCTGCAGCCATAGCTCCCGAGATTGCACTGACACCGGAAGAACAGGCACAGGTCGACGCCTTCGCAGAAAGAATCGACCTCCACAACTCCAACGCGATCATGCAGTACGGAGCCGGCACCCAGAAAAAGATGTCCGATTTCTCAGATCTTGCCCTTGAAAACGTCAAGAACAAAGACATGGGCGAAGTCGGCAAACTCATATCCGGACTGGTCACCGAGCTGAAAGACTTTGATATCGAAGAAGAAGACAAAGGCTTCTTCAAATTCTTCAAAAAACAGGGCAATAAACTCATCGCCATGAAGGCGAAATACGATAAGACCGAAGAGTCCGTCGACGATATCGTACAGGTTCTCGAGAACCATCAGATCCAGCTGCTCAAAGACGTAGCGACCCTCGACAAAATGTACGACCTCAACCTGACCTACTTCAAAGAACTGTCCATGTACATCGCAGCCGGCAAAAAACGCCTGGAAGAAGTCAGAAACGGCGAGCTGAAAGAACTGCAGGAAAAAGCAGCACAGACCGGCGACGCACAGGATGCCCAGAACGCCAAAGACTTCGGAGCACT
>Ga0256405_10007896_pt1 | contig 15620 bp, 17 predicted proteins | sample RumenRJG_02DNA_FD_189096 | JGI IMG/M metagenome (GOLD analysis project Ga0256405, IMG submission 189096) | Bovine rumen microbial communities from Lethbridge, Alberta, Canada - RJG_02 | ecosystem: Host-associated > Mammals > Digestive system > Stomach > Rumen | place: Canada: Alberta... | reverse complement strand
CAACTGTATTGAATTCACTTTGTGAGGTATCAACACCTACAGGAACCTTTCCTGTTCCCCAAGCAACCCAAGTTCCACCAAAATACTTGCTTGGATTTACATTATTAACACTAAAATATATTGACCCAATAGGGTACACTAAGTCTGTATTTATTATCATAAATTTCGCTTTGTGCATTATGTTCAAATGAATTAAATTATTTCCATTTACCAATAGCTATAAAAGAACAATATATATGCCTTGATGCAGTCGCAAGCGGTGGACTAACCATACCAAATGGCTGTGTTTGTGTTTTTGTTGCAGATGTTCCATTAAACACAGGCATTGCAGGACTTGCCATAGGATTCATTACACAATAAGGAACTTCAGTAAAAGGTAATGGGAATGTTGCTCTTAAAAACTCATTCCCAGACCTCTTCATAAAACCCCACCAATCAGTTGTGAAAGTTTGATTACCAAGGTCTTGTTGTCCCCATTGTATCATTATTCCGTTTTTTAATTTTAACCAATAACCATTTGTATTACTACCAGTTGAATCTATTTCTGTTGCGTCAGCAATAGCGTTTAATAAACTTTTATCTAAACTTGGTAATTTTAAATCTTCATTTATTATCATAATATTTGATATTTAAAATCTTCATATCAATTGAGTTAAGCAATACGTTTCCAAACGTATACGCCATAATAATAAGCATTTTTGTAATACTAAATGTAATATCCTTCAACTTTAGAAATTTTTACTTTATACCAATCAGCATTTGATACTATCATATTTTTATTAACATAATTGGAAGCGTATAAGTTTTTAAACCACATTAATGAAGTAGAAGTGAAATAAATATCCCCAATTGTTAATGAAAGATAGTCATTAATTCCAGCTTCCGATTCGGTCATTAACGGATATTTACGATTTTCTACAATACCATTAATCTCAGTGCAACTATGAATTCCATTTGCAACTGTATAAACTTTTATTCTAGCAAAATTTAATGGATTTGCAGATAAAGTTAAATTATTTGTTGTGGCATTACCACTCCATAATACAACAGGAGTAATATGTTTTTCTAAGTTGTTTATTTTATTACATAAAGTTTCTAAAGTATAATTTGTATCACCAATAATTAAGTCTTTATTTATTATCATAAACTCGCTATAGAGCTGGGTTCACACTATATTATTTTAAATTTCTACAACAGTAAGTTCACTGGCAGTATATCCACCAACTTTAACATTAGAAGCATTACCCTGATTGACATTTAGTGAAAATGTATGTTTTCCTTTTGATACACTTACAACCAAACTAAAAGAATAAACCTCATTTTGCTGACTAGCAAAAAAACCACCATAGTTACTTCCATCAACAAGAAATTGTACTTGTGGAGTACCACCATCGTGTTTTAAATATAAAGAGCCAATCATTAATGCTTTTCCACTATTAATTGTTAAAGTTGTAGAATGAATAACTTTACTTCCTGATATTGCTATATCAGAAGTATTATTTTTAGATACTGTTGTACCTTGTTTAGTTGTAGTAGTTAAATCGTATAAAGATTTTCCAGTACCTTCAATAATTAAGTCTTTATTTATTTGCATAATAAATGACTTTTCTGCCAAAAGTTTAATGTTTAATTATGCTGTTCTTTTCCAAACAAATACATCATAATAATAAGGATAGTATGCTTGTCCACCACCAGAATAACTCATTCTTTGAGAATTAGCCCACAAAGTTTGACCACCTCTAATATTTGTTGAAACACCCCAACCAGAAACCGCAGTTCCAGGTTCTGTATCGGTAAATAAACCGTGGGTATGACTAGGTATACTTGTCAATGGTATTTTATGTTGAGAAGACGTACCACCAAGATTACCAGCATTAGTTCCAGTTGCAATTTTTAGATATGCGTCATTACTTATTCTTTCCCAAGTTCCACCAAATAGAACACTTGGATTAATTGTGTTTGTTGTTAGGTAAAGTGAACCTATTGGATAAATAAAATCTAAATTTATTTTCATTAAAAAACACCTCCTATAACAGAAGGTTTAAACATTAAACTACGAAGATGACAGATTAGTCTGCCACCTCCTTCATAAATATAGTGTGAAGTGAAGCTCTGCTCATTAGTTGAGCGTAGCTCCCCCCCCTCAATTGATTTGCTTTAGAAGCGAAGGATTTTAAATATCCTTCACCTCCTTCATTTGAACATAGGGTTGCACACCAAATATTAGATTTGGATAGCTTGCCCCCCCCTATGTGATTTTCAGCGGAAGTGACTGTACTTAAATACAAGTCACCTCCTTGTAAATCATTTTTGTTAAGAGAGTCGAAATTGCAATTATTAAGCAATTCCTCCTCTCTGTATAATTTGTTCTCTGAATTGAAGGCTTGTTGCCCCCCCCCGCCTAGAAGACGAGTCTTAAGAGAACTAAAGAAATCTTTCATATTCTTATCTCCTTTCATACGAATTAGTTAGCCTTAAATAGGTAACTTTCTGTCCATTTTCCAGTATTACTTAAATATTGGAATGTTGCAGTACCAACTGCATTACTAACTACAATACCAGTAGCTGCTTGTAATGCTGCAGCACTTGCATATTCATAATCGCTTGGATGGCTAGTATATGTTAAATGAATAGCATATGTTCCACCTTCTAAAGCATATAATTCAGGTATAGAACAAACACTTGTTCCCCATTGTGTTGCATCGGCTTGTAAAAATGCTAAAAATTTAGCAGAATCAAAGTCTAATACAATACCGGCATTGTCATTATATACTTTAAGACCATTTCCAGTCCAAGCTCCAGCTGTAGATACAGCAGTAGTACACTTCCACAATTTGCCATTATAAACTACATAATCACCAACAGCATAAGTTTTACTTGTTGAGAATGTATCTACATCAAGACCTAAAATATGTCTTAATGCTTGGTCTAAATTATATGAAGCTTTTGCACTTGTATATTCTGTATAAGTTGAATTAGAATCAACTTTATTAACTTTATAGTCAATAACTTCACAAGAATACATTAATTTATTTCTTAAGTTATCTTGATAGAATATTGTTGCAGTTAAAGGCATATCAGTGTTTAAAAACTCTTCAGTACCATAGTCTGATATTCTATATGATGCAGACTCATCTGATAAAGTATATTCAACTGTATCTATACCATAATAAATCCAACTACTATCATATAAATATGGAACTCCTAAAGCTTGAACAGTTGCTAAATTTTCGGCACTATATTCAATTCTAGTTGTTCTTTTATAGAATTTATGTTCATCAAAATCTATTTCATCATAATAAGATGAAGTGTTATCTAGGTTAGCAAGACCGTAAGTTGTGATTACATTTCCTCCTTCATCAGTATAAGGAATATTAAAAGTATAATCAAAATATGATTCATATACCTCGTCATTTATACTTTCCCAAGTTAAGTGAGAACATAAATTGTCTATATCACTTGTTGCAATTACTAAATATCCATAATCATTAGTATCTGGCACTAAATAGTGACTAAGATTTGCATTATTTACTAAATAATCAGCCCATTCAGATGATGAAACTGTATTTAGCAATGTTACACTAGATGAAGTTGTAGGTATATTTGCACTATAACCAACTCTAACAGTTGAACTGTCAGTTGTATTATAAACAGTATAAACTTCTCCTCCTAAAACTTTAAAATAAACTACATAATATCCTGTTGCAGCACTAATTGCTCCATTTGAATTAATTGTATAATTATTAAAAATTTGTGTTCCATTTCTATTAAATTGGTTCATACCAACTGAATATAAAGCAGATGGATTTGATGTGACAATTACACCAACTTGTTCAGCAACAAATACTATTTGAATATTATCATCAATAGCTGGAGTACCAGTAGAGATAGTAATACCATATTGACTTAATGTGACATTAGAACCATTTAATTGCCAATCATTACTTGAATAATTAATTGTGATAGTATCTCCAACGCTTTCTGTTCCTGTTGTTGTAATACCATAGTTACTCATTGAAATAGCCGCATTATTATAATACCAAGAATTACTTGTATAATATACAGTAATAACGGTTCCTTGAGTTTCTGTTCCCTTGGTTGTAATACCATATTGGCTCATAGTAACATTAGTGCTGTTTAATTGCCAATTACTTCCATTGTATGTAAATACATATGTATCTGGAGTTTGACTTACTTTATTAACAAAAGTCGCTTGGTTAAATGTACTAATAACACTTTGAGTATCTACTGGACTTACAACTGCTGTATAAGTAAATGTATAATTCCCTGTTGCTTTATTAACATAATTAGCAAAAGTAGATTTATTTAAATTACCAACTAAAGCAGAAGAATAAGTAATTGTTGGTGTATAAATAAAGTTGTAAGTTCCTGTTGTAGATATTTTTGATTTAAATGTTGTTGTATTAACCGTAATTGCTGTTACACCTGTTGTTAATAAGTTATAAGTTAAACTTTCTTCAATAGTAGAAGATTCAGTAGAACCAATTAATTTTTTTAAATCCGCATATCCGTCAGAAACATCTTTCTCTCCTCCTGTAGAACGATATATCCAAGTATCAGAATCTGTTATACCGTCTGGAGAAACTAAGTTATTAGCTAAACCAACTGTAACTCCAGGATAATTACCATCTGGATTTATCTCTGGATAAACTTGATTAGTTTTTTCACTATCGCTATAAAATTTAATTGAAGCCATTTATCTCTTTCTCCTTTCTTTAAAATTTTTATGAAATTTCATAATATAAACCAGTAACAACTTCTTTATCATCAACATAAAGAGCTCCACCGGCTTGAGATGCAAATGTTACATATTTTATTCCAGTATAAGAACTAGACATATAACTATTATAAATATCAGCAACTCCCTCAGTAGTTGTTTGAACACCTGTTAAATAATAAGTTTGACGTGCACTAGGCATTTTTATTCCTGTTGAAACACCATTATCAATCTGAGTTTGAAGTGATGGCAATGCTTGCCAATGTGCTGCAGTCCAAGACTCTGCTGTTGGAATAGCTACTATACATTCATATGTATTATAACTATATCTAACTCTATCTCCTACATTATAAGTAGAAGATGATGAATAAACTGCATAATTAGAAATCATATTTTGTGCAAAGCTATTTAATGCTTTTGGAGTTAACGCTAAAGATTCAGATGTACTTGTTGCAGTTGTTGTTAATTTTGTAACACCATAATAAGTAGTTGAAGCAGTTCCTCTTTCTATTATTATATAATTTGTTCCATCATAAACAAATCCAACAATTTCTCCAGCACTCCAATAATATCTTGTAGTTGTTGTTGTTCCAACTCTTGTAATATTTTTTGCACCTGTTGAATTAACATTTAAAGTAGCTGTTCCGTTATATTCATTCGCATTTGTAAATTTAACATAAATTACTGCTCCTGTTGCCAATATAAAATTGCTACAAGTTACAACTTTTGCGGCAGTTCCTTTTGCAGTATCGCAAGTTCCGTAATATCCAGAAGTTGCATCTAATTTCTTTTTATCAGTAGCAGACAAAAAGCCTGCTGCTGATGAGGTTGCTGCATCGTGAGTATGATTACTTAATGAAAATGATGAGCCTTTTGTATAAGTTAAAGTGTCGCCTGAAATGCTAACTGCGGTCACTGCATTCCCAGAACCGCTAGAAGTGGCGGTTGTAAGAAGCTTTCTTGTAGAACCATCAGCAACATTATCAAGACTGTTTAATGTACTTAATAGTTGCATTTAGCCACCTCCTTATTAACCAATTACTACAACTTTATAAGTAGTTCCTGTAGCTGGAGCTGCTGCGAATGTTACTTTAACAGCACTTGTTGTTGTTCTTGCTATATCTACTATAACTTCTTCATAGCTAGTTCCATCATAAACTTGAACTATAACATCTCTACTACCTAAACTATGTGTAATAGTGAATTCTTTTGTTGAATTATTTCCTGTAATTGTTCCAGTATATTTCTTTAAGATAGTTACTGCACTACCTAATTCTGTGATTTGACCTTGTTTATTAACTTTAATTGGATATACTCCAGATGTAGTTTGAGCACTTGATAAAACATCTGCTAAACCAACTGTAATATTACCACTTGTAGTTATTGGACTACCAGTAACAGTAATTCCAGTTCCTTGAGTAATTCCAACACTTGTTACAGTACCTTCGTTTGTTGTATAACCCATATCTTGAGCAGAAGTTACTCTACCATAAGTATCAACAGTTATACCTTGATATGTACCAGCAGTAACACCACTTGTAGCCAAAGCAATAGTACCAGTAGTTGTGATTGTTCCACCAGTTAAACCTGTTCCAGCAGTAATGCTTGTTACGGCTGCATCATCACCTGATGGTACATAAGCCCAAGTAGGTGTAGTAGCAGTTGCTATAAATAAATCACCAACTTTAGCTGATTGACTTGCGTAAGTACCATCTGAGGCTACCTTATAAGTATCACCAACTTTTACTCCAGTTGTTGGTAATGTAGTACCTGCTGTTCCACCTGTACCAACAGTACCTTTAAATACCATTGCTCCTGTAATTCCACTAATTGCACTTGTTACGAATTCAGTAGTTGCAATTTGTGTTGTACTTGTTCCTGATGCTGCAGTAGGTGCAGTAGGTGTTCCAGTAAATGCTGGACTTGTCAATGGTGCATATGTATCAGTAATTACATTTCCACTACCATCTTGTTTAGCTTTTAATGTATAACCAGCTGTACCATCAGTATAAGTTGTATCTTTAAATGCGTTTGCTGGTAATTTAGCATATTTGCCAGTTGTAGCATCAAATACTAAATCATTAGTTGCTATTGCTGCACTTTGAGTATTCCCAGAATTAATAGCTGGTGCTAAACCGTTTGCACTACTAGATACAACTCCTACAGCTGTTCCAGCTCCTGTAATATGTCCGTTTTTATCATAAGTTATAGGATATAATCCTTGAGTTGATTGAGCAGTTATAGAATTACTGTGTCCAATAGTAATTGTTCCAGCACTTGTTATTGGACTTCCAGAAATACTTAAACCACCATCTTCAGCATTTTCAAGAGAAACGCTTGTTACAGTTCCTCCACCTGTTCCCATTTCATTCCATTCTGTTCCAGTATATACTCTAAATCTATGAGTTGTTGTATTAAAATATACTAAACCAGCGACTGGGTTACTTGGGTCAGATGCTAAATTTTGAATTACAGCATTTTGTAATTCTAACTTATTTAAGTCTATATCGACTAAAAATTTCTTTGCCATATTTTATTACCCCTTTCGTTTAATTTAATGTTGCTTTTCCTTTAAAAGCACCTATAAATGTTATTGTTACCTGATTCAATGAATCATAATGAATATTCCCAATAACTTCATCTCCCGCACTATCAATAATTGATACGGCAGGATATTTATTTAAATTATGTACTATAACCCATTCACTAGAAGCCTCAGATTGTTCGTGAACATAATTAGCATCTGTAACATCTAAACCTAAATCTTCAGATGTTTTATTTCCTTCTAATGTCACCCCATTAATAGATGGTTTATTTATTAATCTATTATAGTTAGATGATTTACTAGGGCTAGGACATATAATTTCACTCTCTTTTATATCTCCCACACGAATAGTTTGTTTTCCAATTGTATTAGGATTTTCTTTTCCTAAATCACACCACATTGTTTTTTCATCCATACTATTCACCTGCCTCTATATGGAATATACTTGGAGCTATAACCTGATATTCACTTGAGCTATTCGCAGGTAAAAATTTGACGTTGTATCTATAAAATCCAACATCTAAATCTTCAGTGTCAGAGGGAATAAATGAAAAGAAATTATCTCCAAAAACAGTTTTTTGTATAACTGTTTCATCATTATTTCTATAATCAATTACACTTAATACTAAAGAGTCATTTTCTTCTAATTTATAAGGATGACAATCTTCACCGAAGAAAAATATAATTTCTAATTCACAATTTGTTCCTTTAAATAAACTAAAATCTCTTCTTAGCTTTTGATTATTATCACTAAGTAACATCATTTATAATCCCCCTTTCTAATCATATTTATTAATAGATAAAACCCACTGTCCATTTATTTTTATATAAATTTTCTTAGCTTTTACCCATTGTCCATTGTGTTTATAATACATTTTACCTTTATTCCATTTCCCGTCACTTTTTGTCCAAGCTCTAACTTGGTCGGCTGGAGTTTTAAATAATTTACTATATATATACCCAGACCAGTTACCTGAATCTTTTGATTGAACTCTATACCTTATATAATATTCAGTTTCTTCTTGTAAACCTGTAAAATTATAATATGAATTATTTGTTTGTATTGGTGAACCAATAGGATTTTTATTTTTATCACACAATGTGAATTCATATTTGCTTGTATTACTTGTATTGCTAGAATTAATAATTGCAGTGCAAGTAAAAGGTTCTATATTATCTATATTGTCAGAGCTAACAGTTGATGGTGTTAAATAAGTTTTTATTGTTAATTCATTACTTTCATTTCCAAAACCACCATTTCCGTGTGCTCTAGCTTTAATTTTATAAGTAGTATTAGGACTTAATCCGGTTAAATTAACTGGACTACTACTAAAATTACCTTTATCAGAACCGTTTACATAAAATTTAACATAATCATATCCTGAACCTGCAGAATAATTTATTCTAATACTATTATGAGTTTTATTATTTTCACTAATTGAAACACCAGGAATTTGAGGTATATTTCCTAATACAATACTGCCTCCTCCCATAGCACGTCTTTGCTTCCAAGTGTTATAAGCTTCAGTATCAAAAAAGCTAATAGATATTGTTATCTGATTAGCCGTTCCTATATTAACATAACAATCACCCGTTGAAGCTGTATATACGTGTGTTCCAATAGTATTTAAATAAGTTCTTGGTTTAATTTGAATATTATTAGCAATTTCTGTTCCGTTAACAGATACAGAAAAAGCCCATCTCCAATCCCAATAAGCACCTCTGCTAGTACAATGATTTGCTGTGTCTACTTTTATTTTTAAAGTTCCACCATTTCTTTCACAAGAATAAGTGACTGTAGATTTAACTTCTGGAGTTACTAATTGACCACCGCTCCATTCATTAGGAACGATTACTTTTTCATTCCATAATGTTCCAGATGTTGTTGCCATTTAAATCATCTCCTTACGATAACTCAAACCAAATTTGGTCTTCGTCATTATGTAAAGATTCAGCTCCATCAACTATTCCATTGTCATCAGTATCATAAACATTTTTATACATTAATCCATTTTCAGCAACAGTTCCATATTCTGTAATATGTCCTGAAGCATCTATTTTAATAGGATAAACACCCATTGTTTGTTGAGCAGTTATAGAATTAACGTGTCCAACACTAATATTTCCTTGTGATGTTACTGGTGAACCAGATACAGATAATGAATTATCACTATTTGTTATTCCAACACTTGTTACAGTACCAGCACCTTGTCCATCAGCACCGTTATAAACATCAAATGTTCCGGCAACAGTTTCATTTTCATCATTTAAATACATTGTATATGTATCTGTCGTTCCGGCTGCACCAGTTCCAGATGTTTTTTCAATTTTATCAACATAATAACCTTGTTCACCTTGAATACCTTGAAGACCTTGTGGAATACCAAAAGTAAAAGCAAATAATTTGCTAGTTGCTTCTCCACTTGCAGTTACAGATGCAGTTGCACTTGAACCTGGTTCCAAAGTATTAGCTGTCGCTGTTGGTGTTGCAAATCCTGCAGCTGCACCAGTATTACCTCTTGGTATTGTAAAATCTAAAATTGGATGACGAGGTGTTCCTGAATTAACTACGATTGCATCTGTGCCTTCAGCTCCAGTTGTTGTTTGACCAACGTCTACTGTTGGCAAATTATCATCTACATATTTTTTTGTTGATGGATGATAATCTGCAGTAGGAGTGTAAACTTCGGTATTTGTTTTAGTTAATACATCTGCTGTATTAGCTTTTAATGCCACTTGACGTGGTAAAGTATCTAAAGCATCATCTATTGCTGTTTGAACTTCTTGCCCAGTATTATGTAATGGATATTCTGATATTACTGCCATAATTTACACCTCCCCTTAATTATTTCCTAATAAGATGTATAAGTCCCCATCTCTTCCAAGACTATTGTCAGGAACAGATGTACCTTTAAATACATCAGGTTTCTTTTCATCTAATATTCGACCTTGATTAGCCGTTAAAGCTTTAGTTGTAGAACTAGAGCTTAATGAGTCCTCCAATTGCACTGCACCGGCAGAACTTGTTGTTGCAGCATTTAATGATAATGTTCCATTATCTAAAGTTAATCCGTTTCCAGAAGTAACTTTTAGATGCCCATATAAAGTATCTGTAGCAAGACCATAATCACTATTATTAACTGCGTGATTTTTTGGAGGAGTATTTTCGTCTAGTGATGTCAAACTATCTTTTAAGGCTTTACCTTGAGCGGCTGTTAATGCCTTTCCAGAATCATCTGAGGTAAGAGAATCAGCTAGTTGTACTGCACCAGCACTTGTTGTTGTTGCAAGAGCCAAACTAACTACACCATCACTAACATTTAAACCATTAGCAACATCAATTTTTACGTGTCCAAAAAGTTCACTTGATGCAGCACCATAACTTGAATCAGTATATGAATGGTTTTTATCTGCTTTTTGGTCATATAATTCTGTAAAGTTACTATTTAATTTACTTCTTACAGTAGCAGCCGATTCAAGATTATTAATTGTTTGTTTAGCCATTTATGTTACCTCCTTCTTAAATTTATATATAAAAGCCAAAACCCCTTTAACTCTTATTTAATATTTTCTTTACTAATCCATCCTTCGTCAATTAAAACACTCTCTTCTGAAACTTCTATAATTTTTGTTTCATAATTTTTAACTGTTTTTAAAGGACATTCTAAATTTTGTGAACCAAAACATCTACCATTAGCAATTACTTTTGCTCCTTTTTTTATAGATAATTTTCTTTCTTTTGGTTCTTCTGTTGTCTTAATTTCTTCGTTCTTTGTTTCTTCAACATCTGTTGTGCTATCATCAGCCAAGATTTTCTCTTCTTTTTTAATTTCTTCATTCTTAACTTCCTCCACAACAGCGTTCTTATTTTCAACTTTTTTTCTTCTTCCAAAAGCCATTTTTATTTTCCTCCTTTTATACTATTATTTATGTTCAGAAGCATATAATATTCCGCCTCTAAAACTTAAATACCATACTTTTCCGTGCCCGTCATATATTTGAATTGCCACATCTTGTCCACTATATTGAGCTCCTCCTTGCTCAGTAATAAATCTATAAGCTCTAATACCTGCAGCAGAACAATCAATACCATCTCCTCCGACCGTTATTCCTGAAGCATAAGCATTTTTTCTACCATTTGTCCCAACAGAAAATGAACCCCCGCCAGAAGTAGCAATAGTTAAAGTACCACCACTAATTCTATTTGCAGACATCGTTCCACCGGTAATATTATTTGCACTAATACCAGAACCAATAATACTTCCAGATATACTTCCTGAGCTTGCATAAAAACTTCCATCGTGACCAACTCTAAATGGTGCAGAACCGGCATCATTTGAACCTGCCCAAAATGCCCATCCTTGACCACTCGTTCCAGATAATCCGACATTATTACCTATTAGTTGAGCACCACTAATAGTATAATCTGCTATTTTACCAGATGTTGCAGTTACAGAACCTGTTATAGTTGCATTTGTAGCAACTAATCCTCCTCCGTGACCAACTCTAAATGGTGCAGAACTAGATGTTTCACTTCCAGCCCAAAATGCGTGGTCGCTTCCATATACTCCAATACCAGCAGTCGTATTTCCAGAACCGCTATATAATCTATTAGTATTTAACGTAAAACTTCCAATAGTACCATTTGTAGCTTTTATAGTTCCGCCTCTAGTTACACTAAAAGGTGCATTAGCAGGGTTTTCATTACCAGCCCAAATAGGATAATCAATATTTGCTGTTCCACTATCAAGTGCAACATAATTAGCTCCTGTACCACTATATAATCTTGTGGCTCCCATTTCCCAGCCACCAATTTTACCACCGGTAGCAGTGATATAACCTTGACTTGTTACATTGAAATATGGAGAAGAAATTGTAATTCCTCTCGAACCATTTAGCACAATATTCATACCATCTAAATTGATATCTTCTGCTATAATTGTAAAAGCATTACCTAAATTAGCATCTCTATTAAGTTCTGTTACTGAAAGTCTGCCATTTTGAACTTTCATTACAACTTCACCACTAAGATTTTCAACTTCTTCAGCTTGACCTTGAACGTTGGTTCCGTGTTTAATTGCTACCCAGCAATTTGTTAAACTTCCATTTTTAGTTTCAAGTTCAACACTATCTCCTACGAATAAAAGCTCTCCACATTTGTTTAATATACCAGTAACTAAATTTTCTTCATTAGGAGGCAAATAACAATCAACTGTTCCGTCTTCATTAATTTTTCTAACAATTGCTGCTTTATATGTAGGAAATCCAAATTTTTTAATCTCTTCTTGTGCTATTTCTTGAATAACATTTTTAATAGCAATAGCATCACTATTATTAGTTTCTCTAGGAGAACTAAATTTCTTTCCTCTCATATATTATCTCCCTCCTACTAACATAAATTCTCCGTATGCCGTTGTAATAAAATTATGAGCATTATCTGCTAAATATCTATTTTGTGTATCATCAACAGCATTTGCATTAGTTACATTTGATAAAGTAATAGACATTTTATTATCGACACCTATATTATAACTAATTGATTGTATAACAAATCTTTCTCTTTTAAAATTATAAAAACTATCTTCTATAGTAATAATATTATCTACAAATATTAATGGATTAAATGTTGTAGAAATAGAAACACTTGTATTAATAATACTTTTACATCTTAATTCATAATCAGCCCTATCTTGTGCTAATTTATCACTATATATAGCAGCATCATTAATATATTCTATATGTCTTCCTATTCTTTTAATACAAATCGGAGAAGCAGGGTCGTTATTAGATGCTACAGCACTAAATATTTTGCCATTAACATTATCTCCAACAACGTGTACTTCATTTACAACATTTCCAAAATCATAACTTGTAGAAGAATCTAAAAATTCTTTCTTTTCATCACTATAATGCCAAATAATTGGTTTATTTGGGTCTTGAATAGTTTCATTAATATCTATAAAACATAGATTTCCTATGTCATTATAAAAACATTCTGCTCCTAACATATCAGCCAATTCTAATATCATTTCTCCAAAGTTAGAACCAGGGTCTTTTGTAATTGTATATGGAGTGACTATTCCATCAAAATTATGGTCATATAATATTGGCTTTAAATCTAACGGATAGCCAGCTCCTGTATCTATAGTTAAAATACCTTCTATTGCATCTTTAATTAATGTTCCGGCAGGTATTTCATAAGTTGTTTCTAAAGTTCCCATCTTACCTTCTAATAAAGCAAATTTATCTTCTAAAGTTAATGTTACCTGTTTATCAGAATCTTGATGCGTTGAACTTGGATTTCCCATAATAAAAATACCTCTTGGGAACCAATAAGTTTCTCCCCCAAAAGATATTCCTATATCAAATCTAAATTTATTATGCACCCAAATAGTATTAATACTTGGGGTATATTTTCCGTTTTTGTTTACTAAGTTTATATTTAAATTTCGTCTTTGTCCATTTTGATAATTTTCATTATAATTACCTGAACCTAAAATTATATCTTCTTGAGGGATTTCATAATTTATAGTTTCGTCTGGATGTAAGACAAATAATCTAAATTTGGCTTCATATTTACCAGTTTCAAGTGCTTTCTCTAAACCGTCTAAATCATAGTTTGAAGAACTTGTTAAAATTAAATATTCTCCATATACAGTTTTTAAATACTCTCTGGCAATATCAGCCAAAGCTTGAATTTGATAAATAGACCTTGCCATAACTAATCACCTATAATAACATAATTGTCGGCATTGCCTATTTGAGTCCATCCAACATTAACTGTTGTAGCTTGTTCCCTAGTTTCATCAGCAACTTGTGATGAACTTGAAGTTATATCTACAATATATTTATGTCCCTTTCTATCTTTATATAATTTTAATTGTGAATTAGCACAAAAATCATTCCAATCCTCAAGTAATCTAACATCTTCATCATAACCATTTTTTCTAACTCTACCAATTAAACCACTGAATGAACCAGTTGCATAATTAGCTTTACCCATTGAAACAGTTGGATATTCTGTTAAAGTTTGATATGTAGTTTTAGAGAAGTTTTGAGTTGTACTATCACTCGCAACATTAGATTGAAATAACCAGACATCCTTAGGATTAACTCTATAAGTTAATGTTTCCTCATCTTCTAAATCCATACCAATAACAGCATAATCCCACCAACAAGTATCAACAATATTAGATAAAGATGCTTTTGATGAAGCTTCATCATCTTCTTTAAAAACGTAATATTGATATTGTTTTTGATTTCTTACATTATAATCTACAATTGATAATTGTCCAACACTTGTAGTATAAATTGGTTTTAATATATTTTCTCCTATTTCATTTCTATAAATTGAGAATACATATCCTAAAGCATCTTGAGACATTCCTTTTGAGTCATAATCCCCATCTGGTTCAAAACATACTAGAGAACGAGTGTAATTGTTCGCAACTGGTTTGTATTTTGTAACAAAAATATCAGAGTTTTTGTCTTGATATTGTTTTTCAAAATGTGCAAAATCTAAAGTAATATTACTGTTAAATTGAACTTTGTCTAAAGTAGCCATCTATTACACTCCTCCTTCCAATACTTTTATATCATTATTTGTTATTTTTATTTTCCACCAATTTTCTGAAGCTCTTCCTATTTGTGTTCCACCTTCTACCCAATAATAACTGTCATTCCAAGAACTATCATCAGTCCATATATAATCAGCATATATGTTTTGAATATTGGTTGCTTGTAACACAAATGTATTATTAGGATTATCATAAAATGCTGTTTCAACCGCAGAATATAAGAAATAATAATCATTAACATTAGGTTTAACAGAATTATCCATATTCTTGCTTAAAGTAATAGTATTTGTTTCTGAATTAAAACTTTCAATTTTATCAACGTATCCAGAATTTACAAAACATATATATTTTATTCCATCTGATAAATCTATATTTCCACTTACCGTTACCTGATTATCAACTGTAATTGGCTGAGTAATTTGTCCTCCGATTAAATTCTCATCATCAGTAGCAGGACTCATAGCACCAAAATTATAATTTCTAGCATATATAATTAAGTCGTGAATATCATCACTTTCAGATTTATATCTAGCAATTTGAATCATATCATTATAAATTCCATTATTTCCAAAAAAGAAATTATCATCTGGTTTAAATTGCATCGTTAATTGATAATCGTCTGCCCAAGTAGCTAGACCCCCACGTTTTTCATAAACAAGTAAGTTGCTTCCTAATTGTGCTGAATTAACCCCATTATAAGGAACATCATTTAAAATGTTTATTCCTGTTAAATTATAATCTGGTTCCGCAACAATATAAT
>Ga0256405_10007895_pt1 | contig 15627 bp, 15 predicted proteins | sample RumenRJG_02DNA_FD_189096 | JGI IMG/M metagenome (GOLD analysis project Ga0256405, IMG submission 189096) | Bovine rumen microbial communities from Lethbridge, Alberta, Canada - RJG_02 | ecosystem: Host-associated > Mammals > Digestive system > Stomach > Rumen | place: Canada: Alberta... | reverse complement strand
AATCAAGATTTTTAAACAAATAATACATATTACCCATGTAATAAATAGAAACATGTGTTAATATAAAAATATAAAGTGTTCGTTGTACCCTTAATAAGGAAAAAATTAACCCCCCTATAAGAAGGAAGATAAACGATTCACTAAGTATATCAGTAGAAGGTTTATAGACATTTGTTACAGATATTTAACAAAAGATAATAAAAAAGGCAATTATTTACACTAAAATTTCTTTATAGAAGTATAGGTGTGTGAAAATATTTGTAATGTGTCGGAGGAATGCAAATGACAATTAGTGTGAACAGTAAGAAAAAACAAGTAAAAAAATCTTTTGAGGAATTACTTACAGATTTAAGAACAAGTAATTCTGAAAAGGTGCGTTATAATGCGGCAAGAATCCTTGGTGAAATGGGTGATTCGAAAGCTGTTGAGCCGTTAATTGACGTATTAAAACATGATAAAAACGGATCTGTTCGTTTATATGCGGCCAGAGCGTTAGGCGAGCTTGGTGATTCAAAGGCTACATTACATTTAATTGAATCTTTGAGAGAAGACAGAAATGTGGATGTTCGTGTTCGTGCAGCAAGAGCATTAGGCCGTTTGGGCGGTGCGATTGTTGTTGAACCTCTTGTGGAAGCTTTAAATGATGAAAATCCTCAAGTTTGTATTACAGCTACAGATGCTCTTATTGAGATTGGTGATGTTGCAACAGATGCATTAATTGAATCTTTGGACCATGAAAAAGTTAATGTAAGATGTGATGCAACAAGAGCATTGGGTGAAATTGGCAATAAGAAAGCTGTTGATAAAGTTATTAACATGTTATATGACGAATGGGTAAATGTTAGAATTTATGCAGTTACTTCATTGGGTAAATTAAATGATACAAAGGCTGTTCCTGCATTGATTGATGTTATGAAAAATCGTGAGGAAAATGAGTTAGTAAGGGCCGGTGCTGCAGCAGCGTTAGGCGTTTTACGTGATCAAAGAGCTCTTCTTCCTTTAAGAGAATTGATTATGGAAGCTGAAGAACTTGGTGAATTAGAAGATACAGCTCTTAAATCATTCAAAAAGATTATGGCAGCGAATTGGCAATCAATTCCGGGTGCAACTGCACAAAGAAAACCTGTTGCAACTTTCTAAATCTTAAATATATAAATACTTTGTAAAAAGACAACCACTCATAAATTGTGTGGTTGTCTTTTTGGTGTAATAACTTACATTAATTTTTCTTTTTATTAGAGGATGGTTTATTTGATTTTTTTGTATTTCTTGAATTATTGTTTTGGGTTGCTACATATGATGTTTGTATACGTTTTACGCTGTATACGTCAGGAATTGCCTGTATGCAATTAATAACTTTTTTAAGTGTTTCAATATTGTCTAATTCCATACCAATCTCGATAACGCCAAGTTTTTTATTATTTTTGGATTTTACATTTGCATATGTAATATTAATATTATTATCTGATATAGCTGCGATAATATCTTTTAATAATCCCAGTTTTTCTCCTGTTTCAACACGAATCGTAGTAGTATATGTTTTATTTGTGTTATCTCCGGACCAGCGAATATCAAGTAATCTTTCCGGAGGAATTGTTTCGAGAGTTTTGCAATCTATCCTGTGGACAGAAACCCCTTTTGAACGGGTTACAACTCCTACAATAGGTTCTCCCGGAATTGGTGAGCAGCATTTTGCAAAAGAGTATAATAATCCTTCCAGACCAATGATATCTTTTTCTGATTTTTTGCGGTGAGAAGTTCTGAATGCGGATTCAGGTACGGGTTCTTGCGGTTTTTTAATTTTATTTAAAATTTTATTTACTGTTGTTTCACCGTAGCCAAGGGCTGCAAATAAATCTTCAGAATTCTGATAATTCATTTCTTTTGCAATGCGTTCAAATTCACCTGCTTTAACGTATTCATCAAATAAATTTTTTGTTAGTTCGTGTTCAAGGTTTGTTTTACCTATTTCAATGTTAGCTTCACGATTATTTTTCTTAAACCATTGCTTTATTTTAGAGGATGCCTGTTTAGTAACTACAAAATTTAGCCAATCAAGTCGAGGTGCAGGTGTTTTAGAGGTTAAAATTTCTACAATATCACCATTGTTAATTTTTGTGTCAAGCTGGGCAATACGCCCGTTGATTAGGGCTCCTACTGTTTTATGTCCGACATCCGAGTGAATTCTATACGCAAAATCCACAGGGGTAGCATCTTTTGGTAAATCAAATACATCTCCGTTTGGAGTAAAAGCAAAGACCTGATCTGAGAATAAGTCTAATTTTACGGAATTTACATAATCTTCGGCAGAAGTCATATCTTTATCGAATTCTACCATTTTACGCATCCAGGAGAACTTCATATCTGCAGGATTATTTGCTTTTTGAGAACCTTTTTCTTTATATCTCCAATGCGCAGCAACACCGAATTCCGCAACTTCGTGCATTTCCCAAGTTCTTATTTGTACCTCAAGCGGTTTTGAGCGAGGTCCTATTACTGATGTGTGCAAAGATTGGTATAAATTCCCTTTTGGCATCGCAATATAATCTTTAAATCTTCCCGGAATTGGTTTGAATTGGGAATGTATTAAACCAAGAACTTCATAACACTCTTTTTCGGTATCAACAATTACACGTACTGCAGTTATATCGTATAGTTCATGAAATGCAATATTTAGTCTTTTCATTTTTGCATAAATACTGTAGTAATGTTTTGCTCTCCCTGTTATTTGCGCATTTATACCGTTCTTTTTGACATCTTTTGAAATTTGGTCAATAAGAAGTTTAACTGTTTCTTCACGTTCAGCTTTTGTTTGGGAAACCAATTGAGCTATCTCAAAATATTTGTCGGGCTCAAGATATCTGAGTGATAAATCTTCTAATTCAGCTTTAATTTTACCGATACCTAGACGATTTGCAAGTGGTGCAAATATATCCAATGTTTCTCGTGCAATTTTTTGTTGTTTGTTTGCGGCCATGAAGTTAAGCGTTCGCATATTATGAAGTCTGTCGGCAAGTTTTAAAAATATAATTCTTATGTCGTTTGCCATTGCAATGAATAATCTGCGGAAATTTTCGGCTTGTCTTTCTTCATTTGACTTAAATTTTAACTTCCCTAATTTTGTGACACCTTGCACCAGAGTTAAAACATCTTTTCCAAATTTTTCTTCTATTTCTTCAGGTTTTGTGTCGGTATCTTCAAGAATATCATGCAAAAATGCCGCTATAATAGTATGACTGTCAACTTTTAAATCTACAAGAATTTTAGCAACTTCTACAGGATGTATTATGTATGGTTCTTCAGAAACACGGTACTGTCCTTCGTGAAGTTTTTTTGCAAATTCAAAAGCTTCTTCTATTTTGCTTATGTCTTCTTTATCTCGTTGTTGTTCAATGAGAGTTTTCTTTATTTCTTCAAAAAGCGGTTTTTCTGCCATGATATAATAATAAGTATTAGAAGTATATTTTTCAAGTGAAATCAATAAATTTCATACATAAGGATTATAAAATGATTAGAGATTCGAAAGATGGTTTGATTATAAATTTAAAAATTTCTCCAAATGCTGCTAAAAATGCCATTGTAAAAGATAATACAGGGGTGAAGGTAAAACTTACGGCACAGCCGATTGAGGGGAAAGCAAATAAAGCATTGATTGAATTTTTGTCTAAGCAAATTAAAATTCCAAAAACTTCGATAGAAATACTAAAAGGTGAAACATCAAAGGACAAAACTTTATTGATTAAAGTTTTTGATAGTGATAAAATATCTGAAATAAAGAGTCTTTTTGAATAATTTTGTGAGGTTTATATGAAAATGAAAAAAAGAATATGTTTAATGTTAGCTATTGGAGTTATTTTTACTTCAGCCTTAGCTGCAAATGCATTTAATTGGAAATTTTGGCAAAAAAATGTTGCGAAAAAAGTTGAATACCCTGCCATAAGCAGTACTGATTTCGAAATTTTACCTACTATGGATAGTTCATCAAATGCTAAAAATCAAGTTTGGGTCGGGACTTTTCAGTTAATATGGAATGACTTGATTGATGAATTAGTTAAACAGCCTGTTGAGTTCATCGGTTATAAATCTGCTATGGCACAGAACTTGAATAAAAAAGCTTTTACTACATCTGATTTATCAGAGAGTGCATATTATAAAAAGTGGGGATTAGCATCTTTAAAAATAAAAAAAGAAATAGAAAAGGGTATAAAAGAAAAATTTAATGAAAAGAGCGATATCCTTGATATGTTTGATTGGACGCCGGAACCTCAAAAATATTTTCTTTATGCAATGCTAAAAAAGGATTTTGAATACATCAAACCATTTGATAAACTGCCTGATGCAGAGTTTAAAGGTAGTGTAGGAAACGTTAAGTATTTTGGTATTGATAGAGATTCTTCCGATTCTTTAAGAGGAACAGTTAACGTGCTATATTACAATAATCCGAGCGATTGTGCCCTGTCTTTAAGGTCAAAGCAAGGTGATATTGTATATTTATATCGAACAGAAGATAGTAAAAATTTAGATGTTTTGTATTCTGATATGTTATCAAAGGCCGCTGCATACAAAGGAAATAAATGGTTTGCATCAAAGGATGAATTTAAAGCTCCTCTAATTGATTTTAAATCAGAAAGAGAATTTCCGGAGTTGTGTAATAAACAAATAAAAAATACTAATTTTATGATATCAAAAGCTATTGAAACAGTTCAATTTAAAATGGATGAAACCGGGGTAAAACTAAAATCCGAAGCCGGTATTATGACAAAAATGACTTCTGTTGGTCCGGGACACGTTATTATGCCAAGATATTTTTATTTTAACGGTAAATATATAATCTTTTTACAGGAAGAGGGTAAAACAAAACCGTATTTTGCAATGAAAATTGAAGATGTCAAAAAAATTCAAAAATAGAACCGAAAGGTTCTATTTTTGACAAATATGTCTTTACATATTTTAACTTATTTACATCAATAGTGTATGGTTGTATTATGATATAAGTGTAAGGATTAGTAGGATATGTTTTCCGGAGGGAAATTTGGCTGATAAATATTATGTAAAAGGAGGAACTCCTTTAAAGGGCGAAGTTGAGATAGGCGGAGCAAAGAATTCTGTATTAAAGCTTATGGCTGCAGCTGTTCTTGCAAAAGGGGCTACAAAAATATATAATGTACCCGATTTAACTGATGTTGAAATAATGTTAAGTGTAATTGAAGGTTTGGGTGCAAAAACGGTTTATGATAAGCATGAAAAGTCAATTGTCATAGATGCAACTGATTTAACAAGTATTACTGCAAAATATGAGCAAGTTAGTAAAATGAGAGCTTCTTTCATAATACTTGGAGCTTTGATGTCCAGATGTAAAGAAGCAATTGTAGCTCTGCCGGGCGGTTGTGCTATCGGAGAAAGAAGAGTTGATTTTCATATCCGAGGGTTGGAAGCTTTAGGAGCTAAAATTAAAATTGAAAACGGGTATGTTCATGCAAAAGCATCAAAGCTTGTTGGTGCTGATGTGTATTTAGATATACCGTCTGTTGGAGCTACAGAAAATATTATGTTGGCTGCAACTTTAGCTCAGGGCTCTACAAGAATTCAAAACGCTGCTCAAGAACCTGAAATTGTTGATTTGGCCAATTTCCTAAATACTTTAGGTGCTGATGTGAACGGTGCCGGTACTTCTGAAATAGTTATTAATGGAGTAAAACCTGAAGATTTACATCCTATAGAATATACAACAATCCCTGATAGAATTGAAGCGGGAACTTTTATGTCGGCAATAATTGCTACTCGTGGTAAGGGTATTATAAAAAATGTATTTCCGGCTCATTTAACTTTCTTTACTGATAAGTTGCTAAAAATGGGTGCTAATATTAAACTTATTGAGCCGAATATTCTTGAAGTAAGTTGTAAAAATAGACTTAATTCAATAAATTTCGTAACTCAACCGTATCCGGGTTTCCCAACAGATTTGCAATCAATGGCAATGGTCTTGCTATCAACGGCAAATGGTGTTGGAATTATTACAGAAAGCCTTTATGAAAACAGATTTATGCAGGTTCCCGAACTACGTCGTATGGGTGCTGATATTCATCAGGACAGAAATCATGCGATTATTAAAGGGGTTAAAAAATTAACCGGAGCTGGGGTTGCAGCATCTGATCTTAGAGCGGGTGCGGCCCTTGTTGTTGCCGGTTTAATGGCTGACGGAACGTCGGTTATTGATAACTTACATCATATAGATAGAGGATACGAAAATTTTGAATCTAAGTTAAGATTGTTAGGAGGAAAGATTGAAAGAAGAGATGATGATATCATTTCTCCTGACAGTATAACGGAAGGAATGCGCAATGAATCCTACATATAAGCGTTGGTATGATCATGATCCACTTTTGTTGGAAGTTATTGAACTTTTGAGGAATTATCAAAATGAGTTGCATGCTCAGGCTGAAATTTTTCTGCATAAAATAGAAGAAAAAGTTTCTAAAGAAACAGTAGATAAGTTTTATGCTATGGTAAAACCGGTCAATGCAAATAATCGTTGGTACGATAAAGATCCTATTATTTCAAGAACAGTTGAGATTTTGCGTATAGTCCCGCCGGAAGCCCAAAAAATTTGCGCTCAAAATTTTATAAGAACTTTGAAAGAAATGGGCATTGAATATGAAAGCCCTAACGGTAACGGTTAGAAATTGTTTTTAATTTATAAATAAAGAAAAGTGTATATGTTTTTCATATACACTTTTTCGAATTGAGAGATTCTCTTTTCGGGATGGAATAAGAATAGTATGATTAATTTTTAGGTGCTGTTTTTTGTTCGTTTACATTCGGTACCGGAAATTTTCCGTTCAAATCTTTTTTCTGTTGTCTATCAAAATCTTTTCTTAGATGGAATTTTTTTGTGTTAAATTCAGAAAATCTTTTGTGACCTTTAAATTCCCTGTGAGGTGGAAACATATTTGGCTGCCTATTAAATTCATACATTTTCATAGGACAAGGCATAGGGTGATTAAATTGCAAATGACATGGTGGAACAGGTGGCTTGTGTGTTGCTGCAAAAATTGCTATTGCAAGTCCTGCGCCAATAAATGATGTTGCAATGTTAGTCAATATTTGATAAGTTTTTTCTTTGTCGATGTAAAAATATTTTTCTCTTGTTTTTTCTTCCACTACTTTTTTTTCATCATCTGTCATAATTTATCTCCTTATTTTTAACTAAATATTTTGTATATATTGTTAACGATGTAGTAAATAAATTTGTTCATTTTTATAACTCATTACGTAAAAACGCAATGAGTATGCTTATAATAGGGTGAAATTTTCACATTATTATTAATTGAATATTCTATCCTTATTTATATAATTTAAAAAAACAATAGAGAATATTATTGAAAAACTCTATTGCCTGAAGTTTTATCAAAAAGGAAAATATCTTCAGGATTTATGGATAAATATATTTTTTTATCTTCTTTATATTCTGCAGGTAATTTTGCAGAGCATTTACTGGTTCCAATATTAAAATAAATAATTTTTTCAGAACCCAAAAGCTCTACAATATCAATATCAGCTTCAAGTTTTATTTTACCATCGGTTATCATCTTTTCCGGTCTTATTCCAACTGTTAAACCTTTGTATTTTTCGTCAATCAATTCCCCGTCAATAAAATTCATCTGAGGGGAGCCAACAAATCCGGCAACAAAAGTGTTTTGTGGGTTGTTGTAAATTTCTTCCGGAGTATCAACTTGTTGTATATGACCTTTATCAAGTACAACTATTCTATCCCCCATAGTTAGAGCTTCTGTCTGATCGTGGGTTACATATATAAATGTAGTCTGTAGTTTTTCGTGAAGTTTTTTAATCTCAGAACGCATTTGAACACGCAATTTTGCATCCAGATTTGATAAAGGTTCATCCATTAAAAATACTTTAGGGTTTCTTACAATTGCACGTCCTAATGCGACTCTTTGCCGTTGTCCGCCGGATAGCTGTTTAGGTTTTCTGTCTAAGTAGTCTGTTAAATCAAGAATTTTTGCAGCTTCTAAAACTTTTTTATTTATGGTTTCTTTGTCCACTTTGCGCATTTTTAAACCGAAAGCTATGTTTTCTCTGACAGTCATATGAGGATACAAAGCATAACTTTGGAATACAAATGCAATATCCCTATCTTTTGGATGAACATCATTAACTTTTTTGTCACCAATAAAAATTTCTCCGTCAGAAATTTCTTCCAAACCTGCAATCATGCGAAGGATAGTGGATTTACCACAACCGGAAGCTCCGACAAGAACAATAAATTCCTTATCTTTGATTTCCAAGTTAATACCGTCTATAACAACATTATTGTCATATACTTTTTTAACATTTTTTAAAACTACATTACTCATCCTGTTGAACAGCTCCGTTTTCAATTGGAATAATAACGCTAAACACGGTGCCCTTCATAACTTCAGTTTGGAGCCAAATAGCACCATTTAGAGTTTTCACAAGTTCTTTAGCACTTCCTAAAGAAATAGAACGTACTAAATTTTTCTTGTTTGTTTTATCAAGCTGTGTATAAGGTTCAAAAATACCTTCGACATCGTTTTCCTGTAATCCTATACCATTATCACTGATACGAATTAAAAGATAAGAAGTTTCAGTTGCGTTTTTAATTGGTGTAATGCCCATATTTTCTACATCGCCTAAAGACGGATTAAATAATTCAACAGAAATATTTCCTATTTCGGTAAGTTTGATAGATATTTCAATAATATTTTGTAAAACCATTTTTAGGGCATTTTCATCACTATAAATATTTTTTGATGCGATGTTATCAAAGTCAGTTGTTACATTTAATTTTTTTGTAGCAATAGTAACTTCATTCTCTCTTATGACACTTTGAATTAATTCTGTAACATCAAACATTTGCATATGCTTTTGATATAATTTGGATTCAACTTGCGCAAATTCAAAAAATTTGTCCATAAAATACAATAATTCAGTTGCATTTTTATTAATGATACGAACATATTTACGTTGTTTGTCATTTATTTCTCCACCCAAACCGTCATTCAAGGCTTGAGAAAAGCCGAGAATAGATTGTACAGGAGACTTAAATTCACTTGATAATTTTGTAAGCATTAAATTTTTGTCTTTATTTAATCTGCCGGTTTTTTCTGCTTGAGCAAGAACTTGAGTCATTTCAGTAACGTCTCTGATTGTAATAAAATATTGAGTTTCTAAAAGATTAGCGCTTAACTCAATAAAAAATTCTTTCTCATTAACAGAAGCTCCACCAATAACAGAAACATCTTTGTAAGAGGATTGTTCAGCAAGATTCATACCTTGAACAACAATGTCATCAAAATACATACTGCATAAATCATCATTATCTAAGCCAAACATAACGGATGCTCGTTTGTTTGACCAAACAATTTTACCGGATTCTTCTTCAACAACAAATACCGCATCCGGTAAATATTGTAGTACATCCTTAATGTTTACACCGTTTAAATTAAATAAATTAAATAAATTCATAACTTGCATTACTTCCCATTATATTATATAATAGATGATAACATAAAATTTGTGAGAAAAAATTTTTATTAACTTTTGTAATTTTTTTTTTACAAACTAGCAAAATTTATAATCTTGGTGTTTTAAAGCAAAAGGCAAATAAGAGAAAAGGACAGACCTTTGGGAGTAAAGGGTCAGACATAGAAAGAGGTACAACTATGAGAGAAATTAACGGTAACGGAAACAGCATCAATTTCCCAAAAGTTGAAACTAAGGCAGACAAACAAATACAACCTGAGCCAGCTCAGATTGAAGAATCAGTAACTCCTCAGCAGGTCACAAATGATTTATCTCTTTCGCCGGAAGCAGTCATAGGAAGATCCCAAGTTCAAATATCGGGTGCAAACAAGACCGATAATTTGGAGGCAGATATGAAATCAATGTTAGATAATCCAAAATCAGTACAAAAAGCTGTAGATTTTTTTGATATAGCATATAATCATTTAAAAGAAAATGGTTCTGAAGATGCCTATGAAAAGGCAGCTGTACTTACTAATGCATTTAAAGAAGATTTTTTAAACTAATAGGCATTTGATGATAAAAATTGGTCCAAAAGTTTTGAGGAATATTGAGAGATATTCAAGAAAAAACACAGTCTTCGGTCAGTATAAACGATACAAGTTCGGTGCGAAGATTTCTGCAGTGATGACCGGAATAGAGGTTGCCCGTTTCTCTTCGTGGGGGATTCCGGACATAGGATTAACATCTTTATTTTGTTCTGCAATGATGCATAATGGCCATAAAGCAATTGAACTATATAAGAAATTAGGTCCGATAAAACAAAGAGCAAAAAGTATATATAAATACAAATAATAAAAATTATTTAAGTTGTTCGTTTTTGAGGTATGATAGGAGACCTCTTAATGAGAGTTTATATACATCTGCTCCAAATCCGCTGACTTGTGCAACACAAACTGGTGCTATAAGTGAATTGTGGCGGAAATCTTCTCTGGCATAAATATTTGTCATGTGAACTTCAACTGTAGGAATGTTAACGGCACTGATGGCATCTCTTATTGCAACACTTGTATGGGTGTATGCAGCAGGATTAATAACAATTCCATCAAAAGCATTGAGCGCAGAATGTATTTTTTCAACAATTTCCCCTTCAATATTGCTTTGATATGTTTCAATGTCAACGCCTAGTTCAAAAGAGAATGAATAGAGTTCTTTTTCAATATCTTTAAGAGTTTTGTTTCCATATTTTTCCGGCTCTCTAATGCCAAGCATATTCATATTAACGCCATTGATAATTAAAATTTTCATATTTTCTCCTATAAAGTTATAATACAACAAATTTATCCAATTGTAAATTTTTATTAATTTTTAAATTACATGTGTAACATGATTTTCATGTTCGGCATATCATGCATGTACAACTATCCCCAAATCTCCTCCCAAGATTATTGTGAAGCTATACAAAAAAGTGTAGCTTTTTTTTTGCCACCGAGCAGAGCCACGAGCCCGAAGGGCGAGAGCCGACAAACCGAAATCGGAAACCACGCTTTTCGATAAGGTTTGGAGCGGTGGCGTTTACTGCGAGGTGGCATAGGCGAGCAGAGCCACGAGGTAGAAGGGCGAGAGTCGACAAACCGAAATCGGAAACCACGCTTTTCGATAAGGTTTGGAGCGGTGGCGTTTACTGCGAGGTGGCATAGGCGAGCAGAGCCACGAGGTATAAAGGCGAGAGTCGACAAACCGAAATCAGAAACTACGCTTTTCGATTTTATTGTATTTAGTGAATTTTGTTTTCTTACTTCCCTAATATATTAATAATTTCGTTAGCAGCTTCGATAGAAGAGACTTTATCCGATAATAAATTTTTTACTTGAGAAAGGCCTTCTATTTGTATATTTCGGGCTTCTTTATCATATAGAAGCTTTTCAATATTGTAAGTTATGTTATTTACATTAACTTTGTGTTCAATAATTTCCGGCACAATAATTTTGTTTAAAATTATATTTGGCAAAGATACCATTTTGATACACCTAACCAGCAGGTATATCCAGTATAATAAAATTGGTCCTCGATAGGCAATAATCATCGGAGTTTTATATAAAGCTGCTTCCAGAGCAACAGTACCTGATGCCAATATTAATGCATCAGACACACTTAGTAATGCTTGGTTTTCTCCTTTTATAACTTTAAAGTCCGTATCTTTAATGTATTTATTATAAATATCATCCGGCAAATTTGGGGCTTGAGATATACAAATTTGTAATTCCGGATGCCTTTTTTTTAGCTCTTTTGCAGATTTAATAAAGACATTTGCCAAATATTTAAGTTCAAATTTTCTTGAGCCGGGGAATACTGATACAAGTTTTTTAGAAGCATCAAAACCGTGTTGAGTAAAGAACTCTTCTTTATTAGCTTTCTCTGGGAGCTGCGATACAAGTGGGTGTCCGCAATAATGCGTTTTTATTCCGTAGCTTTCATATAAATCTTTTTCAAATGGAAAAATGCATAAAACATCATCAATATTTTTCTTTATGGTATTAATTCTCCACTTGCGACTTGCCCATACCTGAGGAGGAATATAATACATTACTTTGATTCCTGCTTTATGCAAGAATTTTGAAACATTAAGGTTAAATGCGCCATAATCTATTAATAAAACCAAATCAGGTTTATATTCGTTGATAATATAGTTTACAACACGTTTTCCAAGCATAATGTGATTATAAATTATTGCAGGGGAAATACCCATTGCTCCCATTTTTTTTTGGTCGGAAAATAATTTAACTCCGGCACGTTTAAGGTTTTCTCCGCCAATACCTTCTATTTCAATATCAGGCGATTGTGTCTTTAGTGCATTAACTACACGGCTTGCGTGAATATCACCGGAGTATTCGCCTGTAATAATAAAAATCTTTTTGCCCATATTATACTGCCATAATTACTATGTCGTGATCATCTGCATATTTTATAACTTCAGCTTGATCTACGATAATTGTTTCATTTGCTTCAACAGCAATAACTGCTGCTCTACGTTTTCTCATTGTTTTTAATGTTTTTAAACCAATTGCCGGTATATCAAAACGCTTGTCTTGTTTTGGTTTCGCAACTTTAACAATGACAGCACCTTTTTTAGCAAGTTTTGCACCACGTTTTATACAAACATCAGTTCCTTCGATTGCTTCAACAGCCATTGCCATTTTATCTTTAATTACGACAGATTGACCTACGTCAACCTTACCCATTTCTTTAGCAAGCCAAAAACCGTAATTAACATCTTCCATTTGTTCTTTTGTTGGCTTATGTTTTCCAAGAACTCCGGCAGGTATCATTAAATTTTTTATAAATATAGTTTGATCCAACACGGATACACCATTTTTTTCAAACTCATTAACAATCATAAGCATTACTTCGTCATCATTAAGTCTTTTCATGCTTTTTAGGATTTCAATTGCTTTCGCATCAAACTTGTGAACTTTTAATAAAACTCTTTTGTGAACTTTTCCTAAAAAAGTTACTTGTTTTATTTCTTCACTTTTTATAATTTTTTCTATCTTATTAATTTCTCCCGGATGGCAGGGATAAACTTTGGCGCAGTATTTTTTCAGTTTAGAAATATTGTCATTTGCCAAAGCAATGCAAACAACTTCAAAGCCGTTTTCTTTTGCATATTGAGCCATTTTAACCGGTAGACTACCGTCTCCTGCTATTAATCCCTGTTTATGTTCTAGTACTATTGACACGTTTTTACCTCTTTTACAACTTCTTTCTTAAATCTAAAATTTCTTTTACTTGATTGTCATTTAATATTTTAGCACCACCAAGAATTTTTGTATTAATTACAACTTGAGCGTATGATTCGGCAAGTGTTAATTTTAAAAATGCATCATGTATAGTTTTGTCTCCAACAATAAAACCATGATTAGCCATAAGTACTGCACTGTATTCTTTAAAGAATTTTGCAGTTTTTTCAACCAAATCCTTAGATGACGGCAGGCCGTATTCTGCAAGCGGAATTTGTCCAAAATAAAAAACATTTTCTGCCATAATTGGTTCATCCAGAGCAATTCCTGCAGAAGCAAATGAACTTAAATACGGGCTATGCATATGAATAATATATTTTACGTCAGGTCGAATTTTGTAAAATTCACAGTGCAAAAGTTTTTCGCTCGAAGGTTTTTTATCTCCTTCTACGATGTTTCCGTCCAAATCAATTATTGCAAAATCTTCTTCTTTAAGATATCCGTTCGCTGAACCTGAAGAAGTTATTATAATTTTGTCTTCAATTCTTGCAGAAATATTACCGGATACTCCTGGGGTTAAGTTTTTTTGTTCCGCCAGATGCCCGTAGTGTATTATCTCTTTTTTTACTTGTTTTATTATATCAAAATCAATCATTCTGTTCGTTCTCTATCAGGATCTTCTATATTAATAACTTGCGCGTGTGTTCTCCTTATTTTTTTAGAGTCGGGTTCATCAAAAGAAATAGGTACGACTTTCTCAGAATCATCTTTAGCAAGTTTTTCAGGATTTTTAATAACCATCTTTTTATAATCAACTCTGGAACCTTTTAAATCTAAGGCAGTTGAGAATAAGAAGTAGGACCTTTCTCTTATAAAATCGTAACCTAAAGTGAGTTTTAAATCATCCGGACCAAAAGAGAAATAAAATCCGTTTTCTTGGAATTTTTTATGATTAGGCGCATCGTTTGACAATGCCGATGATGCTAACCATGATACTGTCATATATTTATTTAGTCGTAAAGATTCTCTTAAGTATAAATTTGAACGACCATACCTATAGATATCAAGTTTTGGAACAGGGGTATGGTCATCCTTTCCCGAAACGAAGTATCCGATATCTTGTACCCACCTTTTAATTTGAGTATGCAATCCGGGACCGGTTCTTGCAATAAATTGGGTATCTCCTGTACCATATATTGCAGCGCTGCCTTGAAATTTCCAAGCCAAGTTCAAATTTATATTTTTCTCTTCGTTTCTATAGCTGAATAAGTTTTGTGATAATTCTGCCATGTATTTTAATCTGGTTGTGCCTTTAGTACTCCTTCCAAGACGTTCGCCATGTCTGTTGTATTTTGAGTCTTCTACATAACCTGCAGAAATACGTTGTCTGTATCTGGCATGTCTGCCTCGTCCAAGAGTATTTGGTATAATTGTAGAATCGTTATATACGCCTTCTAATCTATACTTTGATATGCCGCTGCCTAAGAACCATTCTGACATATATGAGTTTATACCATATTGCAAATAGAACCTGTCATCCAGATCTTGACGTCCTCTTAAAGTAAACATATCATTGGCTGAGCCGTAAAACATATCGGTATAATTTGTACCGCTTCTATATTTTAATCCGGCACCCAATCCCCATCTATCTTTGTAGTTTACAAAAGGAATAAATTTTAATGATGCGCCGTTAGGAGTGTCAAATACAAATCCTGGACCAAAGAACATACCTACACGAGGAACAGTTCCAAATTCAGGATAATTTGCTTCAAAGTATTCGTGACCTTTATTTGTGTGAGCAGTAAATGAACCCCATCTGGTTATGTAGTTATCTTTATAATATATATCGGCATTTTTTACGGTAATTATATCGTGATGTTTTTTTGCTGTTACATAGATGTCGTCTGCTTTAATTTTGATATCAAGTCCGCCGGAAGAGATACTTGAACGGTCATCTTCAGGGATATCAAAGTTGGATAATCTTCTGCCTATCATATTGGAACGGAGATTAAGGATATGGTGTTTTTCGCCAATAATAGAACCATCTCTCAGTTCAATTGTATCTTCATCAGCAACAACATCCTTTGCAGTTACAACCATGTTCATTTTTTCAGTTTTTAGGTTGGTAACAATAGAGGATTCATCATTCATATTAATCATGATGTAATCGCCATATATAGGTGTGCCGTCTTTTATAATTTCGACATTTCCAAAAGCTTTTATAATATTCCCTTCAGTATTATAAGTTAGTCTGTCGGCCTTAATGGTAACATTTTGCGGAGGAAATTTCATTACAGGATGTCCGATAGCTTCAATTTCTGAAGTTTCGTCATCATAGTTAAGTCTGTCACAATCAAGAATCATATCTTTTTGTGTAACAACT
>Ga0256405_10007894_pt1 | contig 15627 bp, 28 predicted proteins | sample RumenRJG_02DNA_FD_189096 | JGI IMG/M metagenome (GOLD analysis project Ga0256405, IMG submission 189096) | Bovine rumen microbial communities from Lethbridge, Alberta, Canada - RJG_02 | ecosystem: Host-associated > Mammals > Digestive system > Stomach > Rumen | place: Canada: Alberta... | reverse complement strand
CAGCTTTTTATTTTTCTCTACGCCAAAAATATTTTTAAAAATATAGTCTTGTTTCGGATCAAGTAAATTTGACATACCTCGACACCAATTCGCAACAATGCCTCACTTTTACATTATACCACGGATTGCAGGATTTCATTTAGGTTGACGAGCTGGTGTTTCAGAAAGTTCAGAATAAATCTAGGATAACTCGGTGAATTGTCTCCAGATTTATTGCCGAACTTTCCCGATATTATCGGTTTCTGATTGCTACGCAAAAATGCCTGTGCACTTATTGATATGCCGGAAAGCATTTATCAACTTTCTCATCCGTTGGATATTTATCAGAATCGAAAGAAATATATTCGATACCGTCGGAGAAATCCTTAAATATTTCAACGCATCCTTGATATATCAAAAAATTCAAAAACATCTCAGCGTATGTGTATGGATCTGCTTCATATTTTGCATTTTTTTCACAATAAAATCTATCAGTTTTCTTAATGAGTAGCAAACTTTTCCATTAATCCTTTTTGCTTTCATATCCCTTCTCCCAAATTAGAAAAATTACCAAATTACTGTTTATATCGTTGTTGAGCTTTTGCCAAAATTTCGCCCAGGCACTTTTGCGAATATTCTTTTTGTTGTGCGGTAATAGGTTCGCATCGTTTTCCCGCCAAATCAATTCTGCACGTATTGATTAAAACCGCTTGATGGTACATTAGATTTTGTGTGTAATATTTGAGAGCCCCTCTTATTTTATTTTTGGAGATTTTGTCATTTAGTTTATCTACCAATTCCTCCAAAACTCCGATTTTTAGAGGCTCTGGATTTTCCTTAAAAGCGAGAGGAAACTGCTTTTTCAACATTGCTAGTACTTCCTGAATTTTTTGTTTTTTAATTTTTAGCAAATCTTGTTCTTTTTTCTTTTTATTGGATTGTCTGTTAGGGGATGCCTTTTGTGTATCATTGTTCGCTAAATTTTCCATCTAAACCTCCAAAATTATGCGCCAGATTTATTCATCAAATGAGACAATCTTAATGATGATCCAATTGTCTTAAAATGGTCTAAATCAGAAGCATCAAAATCATTTGAAAGTGAATCAAATAAAGTCGAGATAATGCCCAAAAATGTATTAGCCTTATCTTGAGCGGAAATCTGCAAATCCTCACCTAACTTAATATTGCAAATGTCCAAAATCGGCGTTAAAGACAAAAGACCGCCAAGCTGAATAAGTGTACGAGTACGAGCTTTGCGTTCTTTTTTAGCAACTGATATATGGTTTTGCTTCAATTTCGCTCTTTGTGCAAGTAGACGATTTAGCTTAATTTCGATATTATCGCATTGCTTCGAAATGTTCTTAAGTGAAGTATTCATAACGTACGTATTCCTCTAATTTCTAATCATTATCAAAATCTTCATTTTTCATCTCATCGATGATTGGTTCGATGCGTTTTATGAATTCTTTAATATCGATATCAGATGCACGTTTTTTAATTAGAAGCGATGCGATATGTTTAGCCATAGAGTCAATCATTTTAGATTCGAGATTTTTTCTTCTTTCGACTAACTCTGCAATTTTTTGATTTAAGTTATCCAAATTTTTTATGTTGCTCATAAGTTCCAAAACCAACATATATCGTTCCTAGGAAAATCGTAACATATCTGAAATTTGGAAGGCAAGCGCTTTTTGCAGAAAAATTCTAGCATTTTTGCAATTTAGCAAAAATGAATAATCTTAACATCAAAAATCACGGCTCGAATGAAATGAGAAAATATGCAAACGGCATCGACGATAATTTGGGCGTTGCCGAATGAATTATCTATCGAGACAAATAAGGAATTATTGGAGAAATTTATCAATACGAGGTATACCCGTAGAGGGTTAATTTCGACGTATGCAATACACAAGAATGATGGTAATTTACTTGCATATATTCAAACGACAAGACGAGCAATAAATGAAGAAATCGGGGAGTTTCAGGAAAGAAAAGATAGGACAATATGTACAAAACATTCGTTGATAGAAACGAGGAAATTGTGGGCAGATTTGGCAAAAGTATTTGGCGTGAGAAGGGATAAATGAGAGTATAAATGAGAAGAATTTTGCAGATTTAGGAATAGAGTTAACTGCGACAAAACATAGAGGATGGTATGGAGGTGCTTTGGGAGATAAAAGTCGCATTATTCAGGAAAATGCAGAAATACAAAAAGAGAACCAAGAGCGAATAATTGATAATCCAGAAACGATAATAAATCTACTAAATGCGAATAAAGCCGTATTTACACAAAAGGACATTTTGAGAGAACTTGAAAAAAGGCTAGATATACCGGAACTGGTCTCACAGAGTTTTGAGAAGATTTTGGAAAGTGTGGAGTATGTTGGGGAAAGCGTAAAAGGGGAGTTTTGTATACTGGAAAAAAGTATAAAAAGCTAGAAAATGATACATTAACAAAATTTGAAATTTTAAGCACAAATAAAGTAGGAGAATATTTAGAAAAACGGGATTTTTCATGGCTGAGTGATGAGCAGAAAAATGCTTTATTGATCCGATAGAAGGAATGACAAGAGAGCAGATTTATCAATGAACGCAAAATTGGATAAGAACTGAGATGACGAAGGAAAAGATGATTGAGTAAATGCGCGCAACATACAGGAGTTTTGACGCTTATAAAATGAAATATGAGCTACGTGACGATATTAAGGTCAATGAGGGAATACTTGAGTATGCAAATACGTTGATACATCGGAATGCAGACAAATACACAAATCGAGAAGAATATGCAACACAGATAGCAAAACAATCTTTATGTTTTGAGCTTTTGAAGGAGAAATCAGGAAAGCTAGAAATGACAGAAAAAGAAGCAGAAGATTTACATTTAAAAGCAGAAAAATTAGCAGATAAAATTGATAACACCGGGCTGAATTTCGAGAATAAAGCGAAAAAGGATGAGTTAGCAAATAGTATTTTGAAGGGGCCTCCAGAAAATGAATTATGTATCTCAAAAGTATTTTTTGAAAAGTATCAAGAAACATACGGAGCAAACAAAGATATAAAAATAAATGACCATACAATAGAGTATGCGCAATATATTGATTGCGCGTGAAATTGACAAGGCTGAATCTGTGCTGGATTTAATAGAAAATTCAATAAAACAGGCATTATGTTTTGACACGTTAAAGGCTCAACGTGGGAATGCAGAAATGAGACAAAAAGACATAGCCGAGTTACATGCAAAAGCGGAGTTTTTGGCTCAACAGATTGAACATAAAGATTTAGGATATGACAACAAATATGAATTCGATAAGTAGGCAAAAAATATTACAAATTAACCGGTCAAAAATGTAGAAAATAATCTATCTGAAAAAGAAATGGAAAAACCATCTAACGTCATTCAAAATGAGCGTGCTCAGGAGGCAACAACAACTCCAAATGGAGCATCAAAAGCAGATGGAAAGGTAACGCTCAAAAGGTTTCGAGATGGAATTTTAAGGTGTCATATTTGAGATTACATAACATATATTTTTTGTGGTCACATAATCTAGCATAACTTGTGCCATTTTTATCAAATCAGGATTTTCAGAGCAAAGCACGAATATCAAAAATTCACCTGTACTATTTGTGTAATCTGTAAGTGTTATTTTTTGCTGGGAATTGATAAAAACAGCTAATCAAGCAAAAGCATCATTTAAGGTAATTATCGAATTTAAAATATCATTTGATTGTGATGAGTTTGAAAAACTTTTTGTAATTGATAGTTCCAATTTAGATGAGAAAATATCGTGCTCATTTTTTAATATTGCTTTTGCAAAAGATACAAGAGATTTTCTGTATTCTTCGATAATATCCCATGAATAATTTCCATCGACTGGATTTAGAATGATGTCTATATTTTTTGCGAATTTTGTTGTAAGTGTGCCATCGTATTTATCAAATACGATTGTATGTTTTCACTTGTATCTCAAAAATTCCAAAATCTGGTTTATTTTCGTTTCGCGCTTTTATTGCTGTTTCTGTAAAAACTATCTTACCTGCATTTTCCCAAAATTGCTCATTTGTATCCCCTGTTTCTATAAGGCAACTTGCGACATTTCGCAAAATTTCGTTGTCTTTACATTCTTCAAAAAAGCTCCAAGAAGCTGGGCGTAAATCGAGTGGATTTAAGATAATATCACCTCTTTCTTTATTGTAATATCTGTTTACATAAGTCCCGACAGTATCTACGATAATTGCCCTATCTCTGCGTTCCTGCACTTGGTCTAGAATTTCGATTGTCGCGTTAGTCTTACCACATCCAGTTGTGCCAGTTATGAGGGTATGTTACATTTCTGCTCCTTTAGGATATGGGACATTGGCAATAGTGATATCACTCGGAGCTTTTATCAATTTTTTTAAATCTTTAGAATCAACAAAATCGTGTCCTGAAATTAACTCTTTTTTTTCGGTTAATTTCTGCGGATATTATCCGCTATTTTTTTATGGATTATGCCAACTATACACATTACTAAAAATACCCAAATTAGGCTAATCCATAAATCGTGAATCCAAAACATATCGAGCTCTTTTGCGGCTTTTTGTGCGACTGGATCTTGACACAATGTGTCTTGACGTAAAATGTAATCTTTTACATAACGAAAATTCCGTTGATAATCGATAATATATGAGCCATCAAAAATTATCCAATTTCGCGTTATTCTGGATTTCACAATACAGAAATAATCCCAAATTTCGTACGGATAATATCCGGCAAATATGAAATTTGATAAGCAGATACCCTAAATAATTGACGATAAAAACAATTCTTCCGGATAAAAATATGATTTTGACATTTTGCTGTATCATCCTGATGGAGTCATTGACTCCGATGCGTCAGGACATGTCCGCCTATTGTCGAATGATTGGAATATTTTAACATGTGTTTCTAGTCTCCATAATGTTTATACATTAGTCGCACAATTATCAATTTTTCTTCTTTTATGACCTCATATACCAAACGATGTCTGATATTTATCCTGCGACTATATGTATTTTTCAAATTAACCAATTTTTCATATGGCGGTGGCATCTGAAATGGATTACTTCCGATGATTTCTATCAAACGTTTTGCTTCATTTTTTAACCCAATTTTTGCGATTTTTATAGCATCGGCTACAGCTCGTGTTGTATATACAATTTTCCACATTTACCAGTCCAATTTTTCAGTACATTCAGCAATATTTATCGGTTCTGTTATGGCTTTCCAATCTTGCGCATTTCCCATAAGATACAAAGTTTCTTCCAGCGCTTCCCAATCCTTAACAGAAAGCAAAACGCAATCGCCATTTTTGGATGTAATTCGCAATGGCTTTCCACTTTCTGTTTGTGCCAATGTTTGGTACAAATTTTTCCTGAATGTGGTCGCTGTTATCGTATTCATAAGGCTATCTCTTCAGTCAATAATCTATATAAATAGTAACGTAAAAACGTACGGATTGCAAATTTTACTTATCATCATAATGTCCCAAAATACTGACAATTATAATTTCGTTTTGCCGAATTATATATTCTAATCTATCCTTATCGCTAACTCGTCGTGACCAAGCATTGTTGCCTCGATGCTTCAATTTTTCAGGCTTGCCGATGCCAGATATGGGATTTTCAGCAATTGATTCAATTATTGATTTTACTCTTTCGTATAAAATTTCATTTTTGTTAATTACTTTTAAGTCAGATTTAGCTTTATTTGTAAACAGAAAAACAAAATCACTCATCGTTTATGCCCAGTTTATCCAATGCATTTTCAAACGAGGTAAATTTCCCTGTAAATGTTAAATTTTTGCCAGTTTTCGCGTCATTCCAAGCTTGTTCGTATTCGTCAATATCATTTTGCGACATAATCATTGCCTCAACTTGTTTACAAAGAGAGCGTCTAGCTTTTTCTGCTAATTTTCTCAAAACATCTCCACACTCTTCCGAAATTCTAATCGTAACCATTTTTTATCTCCAGACAGTTCACTTTTTCATGTTACCATAAAGTGCACATTTTGGGACTGTACAATTTCTTTGCTCAAAAATTGCACACTTTGGTTCTGGCACTGAAATTTTAGACATGAATTTTTAATTCGCATCCTTTTGCTCCGCCTTTTCCACAGTTTTTGTGGATAACTTAAGTGATCGCTTCAGATTCGTTTCGATAGTCTCAATTGACGGCAAAGACGCTTGGAAATCTTTCGGAATTATGTCTCCCAACTTATACAACGCGAGTCCCATTGGTTTTTCAATGTCCTTGAGGGCGTATTCCGCAATTATATTGTCCTTCTCTTTACAAAGTAGCAAACCAATGCTTGGATTATCCCCTGGTTGCCGGATTAAATCATCGGCAGCAGATAGGTAAAAATTGAGCTTTCCGGCGTATTCGGGCTTGAATTTTCCAGCTTTTAATTCGACAACGGCATACGAATGCAGTATAGAGCAGTAAATCGATGTAAAAATCGCTTTCTCCGACCGTCAAATGATACTGATTTCCGATAACGGCAAATCCTTCACCCAATTCAAGCAAAAAATCTCGGATGTGTTCTATCAGTCCTTTTTCTAAATCTCGCTCAATTGCATTGTCATGTAGCGTCAAAAAGTCGAATAAATACGGGTCTTTAAGCGAGGCATTAGCCAAATCCGACAGAGGCAGCGATAACTTATCGTCAAAATTTGTGACAGCTTTTCCGCTTCTTTCATACAAATTTCCCTCAATTTGTATAGATAAAATGTTGCGTGACCAACCATTTTCGAGCGCCTTTGCGATATAAAATTGCCGAGCATTTGGGCTCTGGATTGCGGTCAAAATTATACAAATATGAGACCAGGGCAATTGTGCAAGGGTATTTTGCACAAATTCGGCATCAGGATATTCGAAAGCGAATTTGCGCATATATTTTAGATTACGCTCGCTAAACCCCTTCATATCAGGAAACGTACTTTTCAGGTCTTTGCTCAACAGCTGAATGACCTTACTTCCCCAGCCTTGCTCCTTTTGCAACTTCAATATATATGTCCCTATCCTGTGATAAAGCAGGATGAGTTCGGTATTTACTGCTCTTGCTGCTCTAAGTCTGGATGCTCTCACATCGTCTTTCAGCTTCGTCAAAACCTGCGCATAATCAATCGATTCAAGGATTTCTTTATTCGTGTCCATTGTTTTCTCCTTCATCACGAGCCAGTTGAATTTCCTTCTGTAGTTCCTCTTCCGTTGGGAGGTATAGCTTATATTTTGCAGCAAATATTTGGTTGTTGTCCTCGGGTAATGTGTATTTAATGACAGCGTCTTTTTTGTCTGCGCAGAGTATTAGTCCGATGGGCTTGCTGTCGCTATCGTTCATTAGCTCGCGCGTGTAGTAATTGACATACATCTGCATTTGCCCTAAGTCCTGATGTGTTAGTTTGCCAAGTTTCAAATCAATTAGGACATAGCATCGCAGAATACAGTTGTAAAATACCAAATCGATATAGAAATTATCGCCGTCCAGTGAAATTTTCTTTTGGCGTGCAACAAACGAAAACCCCTTGCCCAGTTCCAACAAAAACTGTTGCAGATGGCTGATGATCCGCTGTTCTATGTCCTTTTCGTGGTACGACGATGCATCTTCTAAGCCCAGAAATTCCAGAATATATGGTTCTTTTAGAATGTCTTGAGGCGAGATTTCCTTTTTAGGTTCTGTCGTATTTATCTCGTTTCGCACACTCGCTTTGTCTTGGCTCGACAATAATCGCTCATAGTAAAACGAGTATATTTGCCGTTCAAGTTGCCGTGTGCTCCATCCTTCGCTTGCGCATTCTTCAGCGTAAAATTCGCGCGCCTTGGATTTTCAACACGCATAATCAAGCGATAATGCGTCCAACTCAAAACGGCGCGCAGTGCGTGCCGTTTTGGAAATGTCACATAAAACTGGCGCATTTCCCGCAATCGCCTCACATCAAATCCCTTGCCAAACTCGGCCGTTAGGCGCTCGGAGAGGTATTTCAATATCTCTTTGCCATATTCGGCGCGCTCATTTTCGCCACATTCCTTATAAATCTGCTCGCCAATTTCCCAATACGCACAATCGCGGAGTTTACAGCTCTACAAATCGTATTTTGCGCATTTAGAATTCTCGTTCGTATGTTGCTATACGCGATTTCTTTTGAAGAGCTAGACAATTCCTTATTCATATCAATCTCCGCTTCTATTTAACATACTAATTATCATACTTTTTACGACCTCCATCTCGGATGGTTTGCTTTCTGCGACAAGTATTGTCAGAGCAAAAAGCGAATTATTATCCAAAATGAACTTTTCATTTTGTTGTAGAATTCCATTTTTATTTAAAAAATATAGAAAACAAGCAGCTGCAATCCTTTTGTTTCCGTCGATAAATGAATGATTTTTGACGATTAGATAAAGCAAAGTAGCCGCTTTTTCTTCAACGGTCGGGTAACAGTCTTGCCCACCAAATCCCTGATAAATCTGATTTACTGAACTTGCAAAACTTTCGTCTTTGGGATACCCAAAAATCTCGCTATCGAAATCGTTTTTAAGCTCCTGAATCATAGTCAAAAACTCACCAACAGTAACCACTATTACCGGATTTTCTGTCCTTCCTTTTTTATCCAATTTTTCGTGGTCATAATCATCCAAAAGCGTCAAACCTTTTGCAAAGTTACTCAAAAATGCAGTTAGCTGCTTCGCTTGTTCAACATTTTCGATTTGATTTTGGATACTACGTTCAATTAGATTGATCGCATGTTTTAATTCACTTAATTGCGTTTCTTTTTCTACTAATCTTTGCCTATTTATCGCATACCCTTGGATTACAAAATTCCTCAAAGTGCGCGTTGCCCATCTTCTAAACTGCGTTGCAGTCTTGGATTTTACGCGGTATCCAACCGAAATTATCATATCGAGATTGTAATATGTGATATTTCTGCTAACTTCACGCATACCTTCTGTTTGAACCTGTGCAAATTTTGCACAAGTTGACCTTTCTTCTAGTTCTCCATCTTCTATAATGTTTTTTATGTGTTTACTTAACACGCTTCGATCGGCACTAAATAATTCAGCCATTTGTGCCTGAGTTAGCCAAATAGTTTCATCTTCAATTCTTGCAACTATATTGATGCTTCCATCTTGATATATCGCGATTTTATTTTTAATCACTTTTCGTCTCCTTCTGATTTGTTTTCGTTAAACATTTACTATCATACAAGCGTTCGTCATAGCCGAGCACAAATTGGTAAAGTTCATTTTTTGTTTGGTTTTTTATCATAATTATCCCTTCCAATTACAACTTTCCCTACAGCTTTTAAGGCACCTTCCTTCGCTCGTTTACTAACCGCATTTTTATCTGTTCCTTCATGTCAGTTACCGCGTTTTGTCCTTCCTATATTTTCGTTGATACTTTGTTTTTGTCATCATCAAATTTTTTGGAGCTCTTTTCTTTTTCGTTTCTTATGCGTTGTTGCTCTTGCACAATTTTGTTTCCTGTATTCGCCATTTTAGCTTCTGTTTCTGCCCGTTTATTTGCATAACTTTGCATCAAATCGTCTTTGGTAAAGTTTGTATCCGAAACATCTAGAGACTTAAATTTAGTCGCTTCGGCATTGTATTTCAACGCATTTTCTGAGGCAGAATCATTCAATGCGTTAATCATCACATTTGGCTTCAGCGCCTCTTCAGCTGTATATGACAAACCACCTAAATACGAATATGCACTTTGCAAATTCATCATGAATTCGTTTTTTAGTGCCATCATCAGTTGCGTGATCATAACCAATTTGTTGCTAGTCAAACTTGAATGTCCACTTGATCTGCCCGCGGACAATGTCCGAACATTCTTTTAGCTCCCGCAAATAAAATCCTTTCAAGTTCCGCTTTCCAAATGGCATTAAACTTTTTTACGGCGCCAGTCATTTCGTTGTTATTGTTTCCTCAAAAACAACATGTATGAATTGCAATACGCTATGTGTAAATGAACATTGTTTGTTATTCATAATGTTCCCACATAGAAAGGATTTTTATAATTCGTTCATTTTTGTAAGGTTGATATATTAACCTATGTTGAATATTAAATCTTTTGCTATAACAACCAGAAAAATCTCCAACCAATTTTTCGTATTCTTTGCATTTGTCATCTTCAATCTCGGAAGATTCTCCACAATAATGCTCTCCAGTATCATTCACAACACGATGAGTAAGACACATTGTGTTAGATGTGCATTTCCCAATTCCTCCCAACTTAGGCTTTTATCTTGTGTCCCGCCTAAAAGTTCGCGAATAAGATACCCGGCATCCAGCACTTGGTTTTGTAAATGGGGATATTATCCCATGGCACCGTCCAGCATTGCGGATGTATCCACAGACAGTGTCTGTCGGATGACCATTTTGAGAAATTGTTTTTCGTAAGACAATTTCGTATCCGTTTACTCTGTATCTTTCATCCAAAATTGCACCGGATACGTGTGTCCTTCTGGATTTTACCCAAAAACTCAATACTCTCAAATAATCCATTTTCCCTGAAAATCTCTTCCGGCTCATTCGGAAATTTTCCGTTAGGTATCTCCACTCTGACACTTAATGTTTTGTGATTTTCGCAATAATTGGATGCGGTTATATATGGCGGTTTATCAAGATAAACATAACGTTTTTTGTTTCTTCTAGCTTTGACAAAATATTCTTCATTACTGCATTCATCGCAATATTCAATTGTGTAATTCGTTCCGCCTTCGTCGATACTTTCGACCTCTTGCAAAACCTTTTCTGGGGCTTTTTGAATAGTTTCAGCTCGCTCAAAAAGTGGATCTTTTTCGTCGAAATTATACTGCCCTCTTGAAGTATGTATCTCCATAACAGCTTTCGAAGCTTCGTTGTTTTTTGCGTGTTCAAATGCTCTGCTGGTTTCGTTTTCAGATATGACAAATCCCTCTTTAAGTTGCGGGACGTTATTTTTGTTTCCGGGGACTTTTCCTTTTAATGTTTCTGCAACTTGTTTGCAATACTTTATCACTTGTGATACACTACAGTTAGTTAGTGATTGGGACCGATATGTTTATGCCTACGATTGAACCACGTGTAAATATTGCTCTCGATAGCAGTACCTTAGATCTCCTACGTGATATTTCTTCTAAAACTAAAAAGTCTGTTTCTGCTATTTGCGCAGACTTCATAAAGAGACAACTTGAATGGGACGAAGATGCGTATGATATACAAATGATAAAGAGTTTGGGAGAAATTGATGAAAGCAAGGCAATACCTGCTAATGAAGTCAAGAAGATATTAGATGTTTTACCAGATTAAGTATTTGAAAGAGGCAGTAGAACAATTAGCAAAAATTCCACGCAATGTTCGTAACGGAATTTTAAAGGCAATAGATGAGCGACTCAGCGTATGTCCAACGAAGTTTAAACCCCTTAAAGGAGAATTAATAGGATATTATAGATTGCGTGTGGGAAAATATCGAGTGATATACAAAGTAAATAGCGAAACTATTACTGTCTTAATAATTCGTGTAGATGTTCGAGGAAATGTTTATAGATAATATGTCTGCTGTTTCTATCCGAAATCTTCGCCGGTATATGGTTTTTCTTTGCCAGCGCCCCAGGGAAAATCTCCCCAAATTGTTTCTGACCTCCCGAGTGATTTGCATCCTCCTTGTTCAGTTGTAGAGCTTGAGATAATATCTCTTGGATATATCATTTGCTGTTTATATTGTGTCTTTGGGATAATTGGTGCCCAACATTGTTGGTGCCCAGTACGGTTTGCAAAGCGCTGATTTTCCAGATGTTCCTTTTGCCAATCCTTCGTGTGGCAATGTTGCAAGCATTCGGCTTGTTAGTAGCAAACTCGCCCGCACTCCTCCTGTATGGTCACCTACGTGTCCAGAAAACGGACAATGTCCGCGGATACATACTCCCCTGACACCCTGCACTCCAAAATAGCTTTCATCTAACTCAAAAATACCAAATTCTTTGTTATGTTCTTTTATAGAATTTTCTAAAATTTTTACACAAAAGTCGGTAAAATACGCATTAATCGTGTTTCGATTTATGGACAAAATTTTAACCGTTGTGCTTGCTGTTAAATCGTCACAAAAGCACTCCATAATTTTCTTACCTTGTAATCGCTCAAACGCCTGTATTTCATACTCTCTTACCATATCCTTTTCAGAGATGCTAGTCAAGAGCCTTTCTTTTTATCGCAAATTGCATCTTTCGTAAAAACAATCTTCCAGGTCAAAACACTTCATCCATAGGTATGCAATTTTCGAGCGATTCGTTGATGCCGTTAATTACTTTTTTTCGCTAAATATTTATTTAGCAAAACATTAATAGTTTCAAGCATTCCATTATATTCTTCATCTGACATTAAAATGGCGTCACCGCTCAAAGATGTAATCTTAACTGGCTGTAATCTTAACCGGCTCGGTATACTTTTTATGAAAGTTACTCAGGAGCTGAAAAAGCTGTTTCCTTGCTGATGTTGCAGTTAATGTTTCCATAATTCGCTCTCTAAACCATCCTGCAATAATTGTACCATATGCTGTACATCTTACAAAACTATGCCAAACCTGGTATTCACCAGTCTTTCGCCTTTGGCTAAATTCTGCTGCACAAACTCAAGTTCTGCATACTCCCGCTCAATGTCTGGGATGTATTTTCCAATCGGCGTTTTGAGCTGTTTCCCGACCAAATTCGCCTTCACAGCGATTTTGGCTACACCATTCGATTGCTTCGGAATATGTATCCCGTAGTAAAAAATGCACGGAAACGGAAATTGCCGACTTTCACGATACAAATCGCCAATTAAATCAGTCATCTGGTACTGCGTCCATTCGGACGGGTAACCGTTGATAGCGAAAGTTTTTATCTCGGTATTTTCGTCGTGAAGTTTTAAAATATCTTCCTCAACTTTTAAATCCAATTCTTGAGACAGCATCTGGATATTCAGTTCATCCAGCGGGTTCCAAATGCGCTTAACTTCATCGTAATTTTGCTTGCTGATATCTCTATTAAAAATCTCGTCGATAAGCTCCATTAGCGGTGTTGGTTTTAGCAGAAAATAACACATTTCGACAATGTTCAATGTCGTTCAATGTCGCTTCAATCTGCTTTTTGATGCTGATTATCTCCTCTTTTGTTGCTTTAAAACTGCCGGAAATCGGAATATTGATGCTCATAAACACACGAAAATCCCGCAACATATACGGTTATAAGTGTGATTTCTGCGTTAAAGTATCGAGAAATTCAGCACGCCTTCTCGCTAATCGTTGCAACGTATTGGACGAATTTTGCCGGCTGTAAACGTAATTCAGTAAGTTGTTTCTGATATTTTGACTGGCAAAAAAACATAATTTGTATGTTGCTTTCCTCAGGCAATATTTGCGTAAAAATATTGCTCAGCTCCTTTTGCATCGCCTCGCTGTTGCCGACAAGTGGCATTACCTCGAAAATCACCCCAAGTGAGGTATCCGAAATGTAAATGTCGTTTCGATCGTCATACCACTTATACGGCAAATAATGAGATAAGTGATAGACTTCGGCTAATTTTTTATGGTCTGGAGCTTTGTTTTCCAGCAACGTAGAAATAATATCGTCCAGCTTTTTTGATACTTGGGACAGTGTCCTAGACAATCTCATCATTTACCTCCTTTGCCATGAAGTGTATTGTGGAATGTCCATTCCGCAGGTTTTACAACAACATATAAGTTGTGTGCTTCGTGAAGTATTTTGTTTTCATCCTCATATGATGCAACATAAATCAGTTGTACTTTTTCGTATCCATGGGAAAATTTCCCCGGGAAATTTCACCGTCATAAAACGAGGTGGCATTGCCACTATCAGAATTTAAACCAATTGTTGTGACACTTCCAGTGTCGTCTTCTTTGATTTCACCGCGATTAACCATCGTTGAAATTTCATGTATCGATGCCTTCGGATATCCCCTCACCGGTTTTTGCTCAAAATCTTCTTTCCAAGCCGAGCAAACTAGTTTAGAATTTTTGTTGCAAATTTATGAATACTATTGCTAATTTATAGGTAACAAATGTTTCATAGATAAATTACTGGCAAAATTATGCTATTCCAATACGAATATAAAATTGCTATACCAAAATTAAAATCTAATAAATCAAAAGCTATAATGCTTGCAAAAAAGATGCTACCAGAATACGTTTTTGACACAGCTCAAATGGAAAATAATCCATTAACGTTCCCTGAAGTAAAAACTTTAATGGATGGCATTACAATCGGAGGACATCGAATAAGCGATGTTGAGCAGGTAATCAATATAAAAAAGACGTGGAATTTGCTTTTAACGGATGTTGCAAATGATAATTTTTGCATTTCAAAAGATTATTTTCATAAGATAAACAAATGTATTGCTAAAAATGAAGCTATATATTCAGGTAGATTTAGGAATGGTTCGGTTGGAATCGCCGGAACATTGATTTACCAGGCACCAAACCACAAGGACTTAGACGCAATTTTTGAGCATGAATTGCCAATAATTTTGGCAGATTTTCCCCCAATAGAACAAGCTATCAGGCTATTTTTGTGGGCAACGTTAAATCAATTTTATTGGGATGGGAACAAACGTACGGCACGCATTATAGCCAATGGAATTTTGCTTAGTGCTGGAATTGGCATTTTTAATGTCAAAACAAGGGATATATTGGAATTAAATACATTGATGGTAAAATTCTACGATTACCATGAGGCTGATGAGATTGTAAGATTCTTATATGAAAAAGCAATAGAAACCCTAGCAGAATAGATCATTCAGAACTCTGCAAGTCATACTCCGTACCAGTGTTTGAAAATGATATCGTTTTAATTCGACTTCGGCGTAATTTGTCGTAATCTGGCTTTACCTTCGGTGCATCCGACATCAGCTCAATATTAGGTTTTGCCTCATTGCTTGTCTTAACAAAGTCCTGCATCAACGAAATTGTTGGCGCCTGTGAAATTTCGGTTTGTTGGGTTTTAGTTTCATTTTGCGCCACATTTGGTAGCGTATTTGGTACTTCGTTATTATCATCCCCGTCGAAAACATGCATCGCTCTGCCCCCCCCGACGACAACCTTTTGTATTTTGTCCAGTTGCTCCTGCAAATCCTTGTTCTGCTTTTTCAATTCGTTCAGCTCGTTTGTCGATTTTTCAATCCACATCTCCTTATCCGAAAGCCCATCAACTCCGGTCGATATAGTCTTTTCGTAATACCTTTCAACGCCTCTGTTTTCCGACGCATTTGCATCAATCGATGTATCTCCTGATTTGAAAAATCAAAACAACCATTGTAATGACGCAAATACCGCCAAATATCGAAGCGAGCAATTTGAGCTGTTTTCCCTTTATCGACTTGATCATGCTCGCACCAAAACATAGAGGATGACCTTTTTGCCCTTGCAAATTTTGAGGTCGGAAAACGACAACGCCACATCGTCAGGGCTCCAAAATTGCTTTTCCTTCAAATCGACCATTACGTTTGAGTTATTCGTAATCTCAAACTTGTCTCCAATAGATGCCCTACCGGCTAGAAGCCGGTAGTTCTATGTCACGCTTGGAAAGCGGATTAAAAGAGTAAACTCTCAGAATTCGGATATTTTGAATGAATTCTGTTTATGATGTTCTTCTTGTTCCTCT
>Ga0256405_10007893_pt1 | contig 15629 bp, 12 predicted proteins | sample RumenRJG_02DNA_FD_189096 | JGI IMG/M metagenome (GOLD analysis project Ga0256405, IMG submission 189096) | Bovine rumen microbial communities from Lethbridge, Alberta, Canada - RJG_02 | ecosystem: Host-associated > Mammals > Digestive system > Stomach > Rumen | place: Canada: Alberta... | reverse complement strand
TATCTCTAAGCACGATCGCAGAAGGCTGACCGATTGAAAGAAGTGAACGGATCTGTTTTAAGGTGATGTTCGGGTACATGAGTATCATGTCTACTTTTTCACCCCAGGTTATACTTTTCATAATATGTAATTCCTTTCTACAAACTGGCATTTGTTTTCTTCAATTGCCTAATATAAACCGCTATGGTTGTTTTTCAAAGATCAAATGTTAATATTTTTTTATTTACTATATATTTTATTAACAACTACATTATCTCATTCATCTGCATTTAGTGTCAAACTCTTTATGTTTTTTTCACAATAAAGTGACTGATATAATTATTATTAAGGGAACAAGTATGGCTTTTTCACGTTATTGTCTGGAACTCCGTAAGAGAAAAGAACTGTCTCAATTGGAACTTTCCGAAATACTCGGTCTTTCTTTTTCGCAGTTAAGAAATCTCGAGAAAGAAAGAACAAAGCTTCCAAGACCGGAAGTATTTCAAAGACTTGCCGAGTATCTGGGCAAAGATGTCTTTGATATTGCGTATGATGTTTTCTTCAATGATGACGGACAGAAGATGACTAATGATCCTTCCGTTGAAATAAACCGCAAATATCTGGTCAGCAGATGGTTCGATGGTTATCTTTTGGAACCTTATACCACCTTCACCTGCAGCGACGGCCAGCAGATGCGATTTGAAGGCTCATTTTGGAAAATGGGTTATGGGCGCAAGAGATGCCTGATTGGCAACTGTCATCGGGAAACATTTCTGTCAGCACTGAACGATCCGGATAAAGCAAACAGTCTGAAGAAAGCTGTTATTTCGGATTCCTTCTTTATTGAAAACCTCACCAATATAGATTCCTTCAGAGAAGTTCGATTTGTTCTCGATAAAAACAATGATACTGATTGCCGTATTTTCAACGAAATCAAAAACATACGCTTTATAAATCTTGGAAAATATATCGATATCAGCTTCGTGCTGTTTGATCCTGATTCCAAATGCAGCAGTCCAAACACTGAACTCCATTATGTGACCAACAGATTATTAAGCGTCGATCTCTAACGTTCTGCAAACTGCAGAACTTTTTTTATAGTGTACCGGACGGCCTTGGGATGCCCACGGGAGTCTCACCCTTGCATGGTTCTCATCCAACCCTACTCATTGCGTGCGACGCTTCTAACGCTCAAGCTGTGACTGTAAGGGAGTATCATTGTTGCTGCTGCAGATCTTCGCTCATAGAATTCCCTTTTCTATTCTCCGGCATTCATGTTTATCGCTCTTCCTATAAGGAGTCATCGCGCATGTGCTGTGCCAGCTTCCTGCAGCAGGAATGTTATCCGTACCACTTATTCTGCGGGCCATTGTCCTGCACCGCTTTCTTTTTCAAAGAACATATCTAAACAATTATTTAATTGGTTTAGGCTTTTTACTTTCTGATATTGAACATTACCGTCGCATCCATGAACTTTGTATACAGTTCATCGCGAAGATCACTGTCATAGAAAGAAACTTCTTTTCCGTCTCCCTGTGTGTATTTAATTCTGGCAAGGCTGCTGATATATTTTCTGTAAAAGTCCAGAAGAACCAGAATGGAATCTATATCTCCGGAAATTGCCTGAACGACGATTCTGCCGTTTGGCGTTCCATATGTATTTCTATTCTTTTCATTCTTCTTCATCATCTGTTCCCTCAAACATTTCTCTAAGAAGTCTCAGCCCTGTCCTTCTTCTTTTGTTTACCCCCTTTCGAGATATTCCAAGAATTTCTGCAATCTTCTCATCGCTCAATTCATCAAAATAATGAAGTGTAACAACGACCGAATTCTTTTCCGGAAGGGAGTTCACCTTCTCGTGAATCATTTCATCCGAATAGGCTTTTCCGCCTATCAGATAAATGTTTGCTGTGTCGATCTCGCTTACTGTTTTCATAAGGTTTTCTCTTTTTTCAAAAGGGAGATCTTCAAGGAAACTTTCATTTTCCCACTTTGTCCTGTTTCTTCTGATGTAGTCCGTCCTGTAGTTCTTCAGAACCTTCTTGATGTAGGAATCAAACATCTGAGAAATCCGTTCCAAATCCTTCTTGCTGTGCAATGTTTTTTACCTCCTTTGCAATCGAAGGAATTTCAGGTCCCTTCACTTTCTCAGAACGAGTGAAAAAACCAAAAATGGAACTTTTTCTGGAAAAATAATTAAAAATCTTCACAAAACCACTCCATAAGCATCAGAAATATGTGAAGGGCTTTGCCCGTAGGCTATACAGACCGTAGGAATCTGCGAAGCAGAAACATTCAATCTCTGCTTCGATTTGTAGCAAGTTGCTACAAATAGTCTCCGCAAAACAAAAAGGTGCCCACCGTTTTGAATATCATCCAAAACGGCAGACACCTTACAATGATGTTCTATGCAATAAACCTATAGGCAAAAACCAAAATTCCTCCATCGTAATACTAGCAAGACAGCCTTACGAAAAAACCGACAGGAAAATTGTAGCAGGTTGCTACGAATAGGTTCATGTAGAAACGTTGTTCGTTATCAGCCAATAAAAAAAGAAGCTCCTGCCAACACGGACCAGATCCGTGCTACGGAAACTTCGATTAGAACCACTCTTCGAAGAATAGGCATTCACGCCAGGACTCCAAGAGTGGTTCTTATAATGAAATTTTCTCCATTATTATAAGAAAAGTCAATCCCAAGGATCTCAGATAATAATTTGTAGCAAGTTGCTACAAATTCTTTATAAACTCATTGAATGAGAATGCTGATGCAGATACTGATCGATCTCATTTTCAATCTCACGCTGTCTTTTCGCCACCAGGCCATTGATTGCACGTTTGGTGGAAACCGTTGAATTTCTTGTTGACAGCCTTCCTCTGACAATCGAAGTATCTTTATATTCCTTGCCGCGGTCTCCTTCAGAGATCCTGTAGTTCCTGTTCTTCAAGACGCTGCTGTAGGAATTCTCTTCAATGTATCCTTTTCTGTTTGAAAGAATGTAGTTGGCGATCTGATCCTTCAGCTTGGAGATTTCCATATTCTTTCTGGAAGAAACATCAGAACCGGCTTTCCGGTTCACCTGATGTTCATACCGGTCCAATGAAGAAAGGTACCTATCCCACGTTTCTTTGCATTCCTTGGAATTCAGCAGATCATCAACGACTTTGAATACTGTTTCTCTGTATGGAGCTATATTGGCGGAGTTGATCTGTAATCTTCCACCTTTTGGAAGCACAGCATAGAGATCCTTCAGCGATTTTACCTTGTTGAGATCTGTATGCTTCAGATTGTCCAGAACAAATCTTCTGGATTCATTGATGCTGCCAAACAGATCCCTGTACATACCCTGATCTTCCCTTTTCAGCATTTCATTGCCAAACATGCTCTTGAATCTGTCGATTGCCTTCTTCGGCAGCTTTCCATAGGATCTGTCAAAAGCGCCAGAAGGTTCATTCTCAAAGAAAAGAAGATGGATATGGGGATGGGGAACCGTACTGGTTCTGTTTTCCGGATGGAAGTCTTCCCACCAGGAAATATTATTTGGATCCAGGCCTATGGATTTCAGATATACAGGCATGATATTAGATATTACCGGTGCAAACTGCTCCTGGGAAGCAAGGCTGTATCTGCCGGCACGATCGTAATCCGGCATGCTTACAACAAATTCATAAAGAACAGCACCAGGCTTGTTAAGCAATTCTGTTCCCTTCATCTTGAATTCTTCTGATTTCTCTTTTGTATCCAGATATCCTTCAGAGGTCATCGTGAATCCATATCTTCCGGTATAGCTCATCAGAGAACCGTTTTCCTTATCGACATACCGCTCACAGTAATTGAAGTAGCTCCCTGATCCGCCAAAGATCGAAGAAGAAGTTACGGTCCCCTTGAAGCAGCTGTTCTTAGGTGCTTCCTGGCCGATTCTAAAATACCTGACTTTACAGAACAGATCCGCCATCGCCGTTCTCCTTATCTTTTTGTTCATCTTCTTTTCTTGGAATCTGTGTCATCATGTATTCCTCTATTGCGTTGTACCATCCGGATTCTTCGTTAATGATGATATTGATCGCCTGCTTTGAATTCTTTGGAGGAGGCAATACACTCGGGCTTCTGTAGAGTACCTTGGTTCCCAGATCCAGCTTGTGGATCAGATAGCGAATATCATCGATCTTGTCATTTAGTATTTTGACTGAAGCATTTACTTTGTCATCTACCGTCATGGAAATCCTGCCGACGACATCAGCATCTTGTGTCTTGTTGATCTTCTTGTAGTAAAGCTCTCTTATGGCTTCCTCAATGATTTCTTTCTTACCACCCTCCGGTTTTCTGATCCGTTTGGCTTCCGCTTTTTCAAACTGGAGAAGCTTATCAAGCTTTGTCAGGCAATCTCCATCAAGCCTGACCGTTAAAACGTTACTGTTGTTTTTGGACATTTTTCTCCCTTTCCAATTTGTAGCAACTTGCTACAAAATCAAAAAAAAACGTATACGCCACTGTATGCGCCATGCAAATGCAGTCAAAATGAAAAATAGCCTTTAAATAAAGGCTAAAACTTGGCAGAGCCAAGTTGTTCAGATGGATTTGTATACGCCAAGTGTATACAAATCCTTTATCCTGCTTAAGTATAGATGCTTCTGATGTATGGCAATAATCTATTGAGGCGGATTGGCAAATACAAATCCCACTCCGGGTTTATACTGCCTTGTCGATACCACTCTCATTGACCAGTCGGGCAATGATATGAATCCCTGCAATGTATCGTTTCTGTGGTTGAAGTTTCCTTCAACAATGATCATGGTATCTTCATCGATCACGCCAGCAACAATGCCGGTATGTTCGAAGTTCGTAGTTGAAAAAACTGCACCTGGTGACGGAGATCTTGAATAGATCCATCCTTTCTCTTTCAGATTCTGCCAGGTCTGGTATGCACACAAAGAACCCTGATTGCGGAATCCTGGATCAAAACCATAGTGCTGATAGAAGAGTCCCCAGCAGAACCAGGTACACTGTCCCATATGGTTGTCACCATACGGATTGATACCGCCATCTTCATAGCCATACCACACTCTTGTATCTGAGAAGTCTGGTGCAAAGTCCTCCATTCCGATAATGACTGTTCCATTTCCAAGTCCAGCAAACAGTTCTCCTTCATAAGCAAACAGCGCAGGATTGATATACTCGTTGTTCGAATTGTAAACATATAGTCTGGTATTGCCTTCGGAATAGGCGATGGTTTCTGTAGCTTCAACAACATCTCCTGGAGAAAACAAAGAGGACAGATAACCGTCCTCCGATTCATATCTTGCATAAAGATCGATATCATTGGCATCGATCTTCAGAACAATCTCTTTGCCGTTTGCAGAAACCACTTCTCCTTTCGAAAAAGCATACAGCATATCACCGCTCCATTCCTGATAAATGTTGAAGGTAATCTCATACGTTTCAGAATCCACATGAAGTCCAAAGGAAGAATCCTTGCTGAAGGTAATTATCTGATATGGATAGACATCTCTGTCTTCCAGGATGATGTTGCAGGCAAGCGTATCTGTAGATTCGCACTTTCCTCTCAAAATCTCCGGATAAAAGACCCAGTCATAATCTTCAACGATCACCTCTTCATAAACCGGTTCAAGCACAGGACCATTTCTTTCGTAACCGGCAAATATTGTCTCAGTATGTTCACCTACTTTCTCATATTTGGATACATTGTACTTGCCCAACACATGAATCTGCTCAAAGTAGGAATCATCATACGGTCCAACATAGAGATCTTCCTGGACATCTAGAAACTCTTCCGTATCATAGGTCTCTGAAAGCTTTCCATTTTCATCAATTGATGAAAGGCAGTCTGCAGGCGAATCTGTTGATTCATAGAAGATGCAGCCGGTAATTCCGTTGTAATCAGGAGATACTCTGTTTTGGTGGATATAGGAATCAAGTTCTTCCGTGAAGTTGGCATCATAGTTGATTCCGAAGTTTTCATTCAAAGATCCAAAAGAATCATCAAAAATGCTGCCGATATAAGCGATCGGTGCAAATATGGCACAGACCGGTATGACCAGCAACAATATAAATACAAGAATAATACTCATTAACTTCAATGGCATCTTCAAAATACTGATATTATCTCTCATTGATTCCTAGTTCATCTCCTCCCTTTATTTCTTCAGCAGCTTCTTCCTGCTGGTTCTGGTCCGTTTTATCCTTCTCTTCTTTACCTCTGTCGTTCATATTCTCTACAGTCAGTTTCTCTTCCCTCTTCGGTTTTTTCTTCTCATATTCCTCTTTCATGTTAAAGATTGGTGTTTCGGGAAGTTTTCTTTCCGGAAGATCCGGAGTTACAGGAAGCTTGAAACAGTATCTGTTGAAACTTCTTAGTCTTGGATTTGATGGATTCATCCTCTGTCTTTTGATTACAACTTCGCCCATCGACAGTTTTGAAAGAGCATCAGTAGAAAACACAGGAACCATCTCTTTTTCCTGTCTGTTGTGATTCCAGATGATCTTGGATCCACAGAGATCGGAAACATCCTTCAGCGTAGAGTATTCCCCCGCAAGCAGATAATAGAGATTCTGACAGTTGGATCTGATCGTTTCAGCCTTGTCATCGCCATATCTTGACTTCAGCTGCGCAAAATCCTGGATGACCAGGCAGAATCGAACTCCTCTTGATAATCCTGCAGTCAGCGCGTTGACGATATTGTCCCATTTTGCACCGTTGGCAAACTCATCCCAGACAACATAAACCGGAACCTTCAGCCTTGACAGTTTTGATTCGTTTCTGGCCAGCTTGATCAGTTCCTCATATATCTGCGAGATCAGTATGGAAGGAAGCTCGTGATAGGTTCCCTTTTCATCGTGAATGCCAATAAAAACAGCTGTCTTTTTTTGACCGAGCTGTTTAAGATCGAATTCCGAAACAGATGTCATCCGAAGAATATCTTCATTGGTAAGAAAATACTTGATCTTATCAGAGAATACTGATGAAACAGAACCTTTGGTGTTGTCGGGAGAATTGACATATTCGAACAGCTTCATATAGGACATGTCCGTTTCCTTCCTGAAATGGGTTATATAGTATTCCAGTAAGGTACTGCAGCCATCATGCTGATCAGGATCGATTCTGGTCTTTCCCTGGTCATGAATCATCCTGACCGAGCGCATGTTAATCATTTCGTCCGGAAGGAAATGCTTCAGTCCATCTTCTCCTTCTATCGTTTCTTCCAGAAGGAAATTGATGTACCCCTCAAGCAATGTCGTTGCAGACGATGACCAGAAAGGATCTCTGGCGTCTTCCTCGTGGCAAAGACGCATTGCGATATCGGAAATAAGCTCCTGAGCTTCCGAATAGTTTGGCTTTGGTAGCAGAGATTCCAAGGATTCGTTTTCCTTCACCGTGGCATCAATCTGCTTTTGAAGAGCCTTTTTGTCTTCATTTGGATCTGCCAGCTTCTTTTTCTTCTGCGCTATCAGGATCTTGTTCTGGCTAATTTCTGCAAGAATGCTTCTGTATTCTTCTGAAGCGCGTTCTCTGATATTTTCCTTATATGCTTCCCTGTATTTCTTTATGATGATGCCAAACGGATTCCATCTCACAGATCTCTTGGGATTGATAAAATCAACAACTTTCACATCGTATCCGTCATTGATCAGAGACTGACCATGTGTCTTGTACAGTTCGCCTTTCACATCCATGACAATCATCGACTCTCCTGACATCCGTAAAGACTGGATAAGGATATTTACGATCGAGAACGTCTTTCCGGATCGGGTCGTTCCAACAACCAGAGAATGCGTATCATTTGCATCTACCCAGATTCTGTTTTTTCCAGTGAGGATCGGAGGCCCACCTCTTCTGTAAGTGATACCATCCCCGATCTTCCAGGCGTGCAGCGTGTTAAGCTTATGAAGATCAGACAGCTTCAGAGCCGTTATCATGCCATTCCAGAAACGTTTCAGCGGGTCAAACAGAATATCGATTTTTCCCCGAAAAGTGCTGTTTTGAAGATTGTGCCCTTCTCTGTCGAATTCCAGACGCTGCGTCCCTTTCTTGGATTCGTGTCTTCCGGCGATTCTGGATACTCTTTTTCTTTCCTCGAGAGTCTTTAATCTTGTCTTATATCTGGTTCTGGCATCGTAGGAAAATATAGCTTTCCATAAAAAGGATCCGATTGTAATGGCAGACAGCGCTATGACCAGATATAAAAAATCAGGATATTCGCCATATCTTCCGATATCGGTAATTATCCTGAATTGTTTTTTAAAACCGGATCTGACATAGTCTCCAAGCGATATGACCTGAAGACCCAGAAAGAAATAGAGTATCGGTATCACTACGACCGATAACAAAACAAATATAAGCACCATTCATTCCTCCTTCCATATATAAAAAATCTGTAGCAAATTGCTACAGATTTGTTGTTGATATGAATTTGTAGCAAGTTGCTACAAATCGTTCCGATCAATAGTATTTTCTAAAATGCTGATAACAGCAGACTGATCTAATAGTTTATTCAAATGATATTCAGTGAAAAAAATCGGAATACAGCCAGGCAAAGCCATACTTCTTGTTCCACTCCTCAGCAACATGGGAAAACTCGTAAACTCTCCCTATTTCATACAATTCACTTAATTGATCGCTCATTCGCTTCATTTCCGGATCTTTCTCATAGCATTCAAGAACATGGTTTTTCTTGGCTTCTTCCTGCCTGATTGCTTCTTTTTCTGCTTCTTCTTTTCGTTTCTGAAGCTCGGCAGCTTCTCTTTCCTTTTCTTCTTGCTGCTTTTTCAGAAAAGACTCGAGTTCTGCCTTGTACTGTTTCTCTAATTCTTCTCTTCTTGATCTTTCAGCAGCTTGGTGTTTCTCCCTTTCAATCCTTTCTCTTTCATCAGCCTCCTCTTTCAGTTTTCTCTGTCTTTCCTCTTCCGCTTTATAAGGAATCTCCGGGTCTTTTCCATCAGCAATATCATTGAAATATCTTCGAAATTGTTCTTCCTTCAGCCACCTGAGAACATAAAGAGTTTTATCATTATATGATCCATCAAGATTCTTAAGGATACCAAACCAGCTAACATCCTTTACAGCGATCTCGATCACAATCCAGACAGCATTTTCCGGATACTGATAATCACAGAACATCTTCCAAATGTTTTTCCATATGATGCGGTCACGTTTCGGTTCGATCGTCCCCTTTTCATACAGACCAGTGAAATTGAACAGCCACATTGCATTTTTTATATTGCGAAGCATATAATCGGTCTTTTCGATAAAGGTTTCCCGGTGCATACTGGAACTAGAAAACATGATACCCAGGTTGTTTTTTACTTCGATATCGATATGATGCTCATGGTGAACGATCTCGACCTCTTCATTCGAAAAGCTGCTCTTCCATTTGTTGGACCATTCGGATTCATCATATTTCCAGTAATCTATGCAGGATTCATTTCGGTAATGGCAGAAATGAGGTTTCTTTCTTTCCCCGGTCTTTACAAAAAGCCTCTTTTTACAGGTTGGACAAATGTACAATTCTCCCGCAACAGCATCGTTGATAGAAATTTTATCGTTTTGATTATTGTAAGCTGAAAACATATCTCACTATTCCTCCGTTCTTTCCTGCGACTGCATCAACCAAATAATCCTTTTTTAAAACTGATGCCAAAAACTTCACGAGCTTGATCCAACTCCATTATCAGAGTTCCTCCAAGCTTTTTTGCGTTTAAAGAGGAAGGCAATTCATTAACGAGATACCCAATCTCATAAGAAGATGAATCCGGTATAGTGTAACTTAGCTTATTGTCCTTCTTGTTGATTGAAAAATTATCTTTTTGATTCCTCCATGCATTCTGTATCTTTTCGATCGCTGATCTTCCTACGACCTTGTCACCAAAGTAATCACTAAAGGACAAAACTCTGACATAATCAGGACTTGCTATATTGGAAGAATTGCCTGAGAAGTCATCAAAAATATCTACAAGAACCTTTGAAGATTCGTGAAGAATATCTGGAGAATAATTCGTATCTCCTGACATCATTTTATTTTCCATGTCTCTGACAATCGGAATCATTCTTCTGAAATATTCTGCAAACAATGCGTTTGAAGCAGTTTTTATGTTATCGTTTACCAGTTTTGCGTTTTTTGCACCCGTCTCTTTATCGGTTGCTATATCAGTTCTGAAATAAACGGATCTTTTGGTCGCATCTTGAGTTAATGACTGGATTTTATTTGCGGTTATCGAGACAGCCGGATAATGAGTTCTGTTATCACTCATTCCATAATAATCATCTTTTATTATCTTTTCGTAGTTGTTTTCATACTGCGTTTTTGCCAGATCTTCAATCATAATTGGCACACCTTCGCAGTTGCAGCGAAGTTTGTCCAATTCCCTGCTGCTGAAAACATCGCTCCCAGAAGGTGTTATTGTTTCACCGGTCATCAGTTTAGAAAGTAACTCTACAAGTTTAGTTTTTCCTGCATTGGAAGGTCCGCAAAGAATTCCAAAAATTGGGAAAAAGTACAAACTATATCCTTTTCGATGCGCCGTCAAACGAAGTTCAGGGATGAAGATTGAAGCAAAAAACCAGTTAAGATATGCAAAATAGTCTCTTTGAGCTGCTTCGTAATTACCATTAAACATACTGAATCCGTTTAGGAAATTGACTATACTTTTGATATCACTGCAAATAAATTCTTTATCTGGATTTAAATTAACAACCTTCTTCCCAAAAATTAGCGTTTCATTTTCAAGGTCTGCATGGAGAACGGGAAGATGCCTCTCTCGTTTGATGCGATCTAAAAACTCCCGGTTGTTCTTTCGAATTTTATCAACATCATCGGCGTTGATTGAAATGATGTTTGGTTTATTCTTGCTTTTAGGTAAAAGGTCTTTTATTTCCTTTTCCGTATTCTTAACATCAGCCACATAATCCACATCGTCCTGCGTCTTTGTAATATCGATCTGAATTCTTTCTTTGGCTTCTTTCAAATAAGGCGTATCTTCTATGTGGTCTTTTAAGAAAGATTTATCAGCCATGACTGCCTTGATTGTATCCTGTTCAATCTTATTGGAACATTTTGCTTTAAACTTATCAAAACGTTCCATGAAGTATTTAAACGCTTCTTCATCATCAAAGTATAGAATTTCCTCTCTCTGCAAACCGTTAAAAGCAGATGAAGACATGTTCGCACTACCGGTTATCACTCTTGTATTTCCGTTCTTAGACCTGAGAATAAAGATTTTTTCATGAGAGTTGGTATCCATCGACACGTATAGTTTTAACTGGTCACCAGCAACCTTTCTGGATATTGTATTAATTGATTTGGATTTTGAAATGATTTCAATAATACTTCTTTGAGCTGCAATTATTGTGGCAATCTGTGAATGTAAGATTTCAGAACAGCCATAAATGATTTCGGCATATTCGAACTTGCTGATCAGTTTTGCAGTAAAATCAATTCCAGACGAAAACGTAATGGCATACAATTCATCATAACCATTGAAAAGTTCTTGCCAAGTTATCCTATGATTTGAATTATAAGTACACGATATTACTTCTAAAGTCTCATAATCTGAGATATTACCATCATCAATTGCAGAAAATAAGTTCAATTCGCTTGTATCAGACATTTTTCCTCCTTTTTCATTCAGAAGGAAACTATATTATTATTTCTTTATGCTCCGGTAAAACAACAAAGTACCAGTGAAGAAATAGACAACACAAGTAATATAAAATTTCCCTCTGTAAAAATGCGTCTCTAAAACAGGGAGAAATATGATGACGGAGATCAAAATCAGCATATCCAAACAAAGACGCGATACCAAATTCTTCTTGAGAAGGCTATTTAAAAATTCCCAGTTTTCCTTTGCTTTCTGTTTTATGCTCTTATTCTTTTGTTCACGATAGTAATCGCTATACTTTTTTCTGTCACGAATAATGACAACAGAAAGCAAAATAATAGCAAATAGATATAGGACTCCATTTTGCCATAACGTAGAATTCAAAAATATTAAACATAGTGAAAACAAAAATACTGCAAAGAAACGAAGATAGTATTCGCTCATAAACAGGAGCTTTGAGAGAGTTTCTTTTTCTTTCTCGTTCATGTTTAATACTTCGTTTAGTTCATTCAATTTCTTTCGTAAGAGATCTGTTTTCGGCTTTTCTCCAAGACGAATTTCTTCTTCGCTTACATCCAAGGCCTTTGCGATGTAAGGAAACATATTCGCGTTTGGAACTGTTTCACCATTATGCCATCTATTCATTGTGCTATGATCAGGAATCTGAACATTGGCATTGATATCGGAGTTGATAGCATCACATATTCTTTCCTCAAAATCTTTACTCTGCATTCCGGATTGCAGGAAAAGTTCATGAATATGTTTTTTGATCTTATCGTTTTTCACTTCCTCCTGCCTCCAATCTACTCATTTCAAGCACCAAAGTCTGTGCACGACGTGCACAATTGTATTTAAGAAAAGATTCATAGCCTTAATCGTTTTAGATGCTCCCGTAAAACACGTAAGTTATCTTCCTTGATTGCATTTTGGACAACCATGCCCCTTTGTTCTAACTCTTATCTCCGTCTGCCATTCATGCCCGCATTTCGAGCACTTCCACCACACCTTCTTTCCCGATCCTGGCACAAACATCTCCGGTCTCAGGTCTCCGTTTTTGGTCGGGTGCCATTCTTCGCAGATTTCGGGATTGGTAGTTTTTAAATCATTATATCCAGCCAATACTTTTTTGTTAGAACAATAAGGACAGTTTCTGCCCTTTATTCTGTTATCTACGCTTGCTTGCCATTCATGGCCATTCGCACATATCCACCAATATTTTTTGCCAGAATGAGCCAATACCGAGTTTGGTTTAATGCTTCCGTTTTTCAACAAGTTCCATTCACGTGCCAAGGAAGGATTAACAGATAGAAGATCGTTTTCCCCTTCTGAAGGAACTTTGTTAGCGCATTTAGGACAGCCAATTCCTTTAACACGATTTTTTATATCGGCCTGCCATTCATAGCCGCACTTCGAACACTTCCACCACACCTTCTTTCCCGATCCTGGCACAAACATCTCCGGTCTCAGGTCTCCGTTTTTGGTCGGGTGCCATTCTTCGCAGATTTCGGGATTGGTAGTTTTTAAATCATTATATCCAGCCAATACTTTTTGGTTGGAGCAATATGGACAGCCGCTTTTTGAAAAGGTCCTTTGAGAGATGGCCGATTGCCATTCGTGTCCATTTTCACACTTCCACCATACTCTCTGTCCGCTAATGCCTTGAAACATTTCTGGTGTCAATGAACCATTTTTGGTGGGATGCCACTCTGCGGCTATTTTAGGAAATCTCAGTGCCAAAGAATTATTCATAACAAGAAACATGTACTGTTCTTGGATGTCGGTTCTGTCTCTGTCAACATCAATGTTTTCCGGAACGAGCCCATACTCGCTCAGTTGCCTTATTGTATCGTTGTCAGACTTCTTTGCATACAAAACAACATCACATATTTCTTTATCCGAAACAGATGCTATTTCCCTAAATCTGAAAAGCGTTATATGATTTTCTTTACAGATATCATACTTTTTCTTTTCTCTAATTCGCGCTTTTTCTCCTCTATGCCATACGGCTCCATCGTATTCTATTCCTATCAACAAAGATGGTATGAAAATATCTAGTTCCATCGATCTGAATGAATCATCATGATATCCGCTGACAGCATCAGAATGAGCTAAATGTACATAGAAAAAAATGGCTTGCTCAATAAATGAGGTACGTTTCTGTTTTGAACAGATTGGACACTTGTCACCTTTAACGCGAGAAACGATTGAAGCTTTCCATTCATGGCCGTTCACGCATTTCCACCAGACTTTTTTATTGGAGCCTGCAGAAAACATCTCCGGTCTCAGGTCTCCGTTTTTGGTAGGGTGCCATTCTTTGAAAAGAGTTGGATTTTCTTCAACAAAAGACTTTCTTTCTTCAACGAGTTTTTCCCGTCTTTCATTACTCCATTTTGCTTCCCTGCAATTAGGGCAACCACGCCCTTTAACCCTTGCGTTGATAATGGCCTGCCATTCATACCCGCACTTCGAACACTTCCACCAAACTTTTCTGCTTGATCCTGCGGAGACATTCTCTGGCTTCAAATATCCATTTTTCTCGTAATTCCATTCTTTAGTTAAAACTTGATTTGTGGTCAACAAATCATTTTTGCCTTTAATAGGTACACGGCCCGAGCAGAACGGACAACCTTGTCCTCTTACCGCTCTGTGGTTGATACACGCTTTCCATTCATGGCCGTTCACGCATTTCCACCAGACTTTTTTATTGGAGCCTGCAGAAAACATCTCCGGTCTCTGGTCTCCGTTTTTGGTAGGGTGCCATTCTTTAGCTAGATTTGGATATTTTTCTGTCAGCTTGCCTTTCTTAACCATAAGTATTGAATTTTGTTATTTAAAACAAATGTTTTTTTAGATTTAAGCAATTCTCCTTCAATGGATTTATAATTCTCGTGCCATTGTTCGAACTCAGTTTTTATTCGTTTGAACTCACTATCATCAACCACTCGCTGGCGAATGGTCGGTAGCCTATCGTCTTTGTCTATGCTGTACACTTGTAACAAAGCATTATTTACTATAGCTTGAATTATCATAAGCGCCAACTCATCATCTGCTTGAAATCTCCATTCAAACAATCTTCTTGATGATGCAAGGAGCAATTTCTCTGGAGAAGCGGGAAAAACGATAATCCTATTTCCTCCCACTATTCCTTTAAGCACCGAAACTCTCCTAATTGTATCGTCGTTTTTCTCGCATAACACAACCGGATTATCGCAACTTGGCCACTTTTGATTCTTAGGCGAGTCTACAACGCTCCATTTTAGATTTCTAAAGCACCTTCTAATTGACGAATTCTCTTCCAAAGCATTGTTTATTGCATTCAACCATAAGCCCTTTCCCGACACTGTACATATTTCTATTTTTTTCTGTGAATTATCAGAATTATGTACTGTTCCTGATATTGGAATATAACGTAAATCAACGTCTGCTTTTTGTTCATTGAAGAAACTATTGCTATTGATACTTGAACCAATGTCGTCTATTATTCTTGGAATATAATCATTCCCCCATTCTTTTATTTGCAAATAGAACATCGGTGTTCTGACGTATTGAATTGCAACAAAATCACATAATCTTTTCCAATCATCCGGTTCCAATTTATCTCCCTTATCAATTTTTTCAAAAGCTTCCTTTGATCTAGTCTCTATCAAAGAATCCAAACGATGCTCTAATTCGTCGAACTCTTGATCGTCATAAACATTTATATATGCGTTTGATAACGAACCGGTACGACCAATTGATTGGTTGTTCCAAAGAGGAACATTTTCGTTAGACACAAGAAAAGAATATGTTGGGACTTTTCCACTAAATGACCATTTTGACAAATACATTCTTGGAATGTAGTGATTATTACGGCTGATGTTCATAATAGCAAGACATTTTGACTCATTATTATTATAACGTTTCTCAATAAGCCAAGGGAGGCATTCGGCGTCTGAGATTGGGGCAAGTGATACAATCGTCAGATCACTTGCGAATGGCAATTTGTAGCAACTTGCTACAAATTATCAGATTGAAGGATTCTTATGAGAATTACATG
>Ga0256405_10007892_pt1 | contig 15630 bp, 8 predicted proteins | sample RumenRJG_02DNA_FD_189096 | JGI IMG/M metagenome (GOLD analysis project Ga0256405, IMG submission 189096) | Bovine rumen microbial communities from Lethbridge, Alberta, Canada - RJG_02 | ecosystem: Host-associated > Mammals > Digestive system > Stomach > Rumen | place: Canada: Alberta | collected... | reverse complement strand
GCAATACGCGCTTGCTGCCATTCCAAGGCCGAAGAAGGTTTATCCCCGGAAAGATACAGCATGGCACCAAAGAGTTTTCCATCTTTTTGAAGCCCGGTCACCTTAATGGGCTCCTTGAGGGAGGATGAAAAGGATACCTCTGCCGGCTGCACAACATCCGGCAGCAGATTTACCATGTTCCTGACGGCATAGAATGAAGGTTTTTTGTAAATAACCTTTCCCTTGAGACTTGTGCACAGCAGTCCGAATGACTGGCGGAAGTCCGGATAGACAAGGTCTACCATAGTAAAAATGGAGGATGGCTGGCCAAGGGCAAAATCGCAGGCCATGCGCCTCAGGATGACTTTCGCCTGGGAATATTCAGTCCATTCCTGGAACTTGAGGGCATGGGCCCATCCAAGTTCGGACGGACAGCCACTCTCTCCCATCAGTACTTTTACCGAAGGGGCGAAAGCATGGATGCGTTCTGTGAGAAAGCGAAAATCATAGTCGCCCTCGTCCGGGTTTTCAAAATACTTGTGGAGGGTGACATAATCAAAGAGTCCCGGACTCAGTGCTTTCAGTGCATCATCCAAAAAACCATAGTCCAGCGAAGCCAGGGCAAAAGCGGCAATCCGGGCATTAGGGTCGGCCTTCCGGATAATGGGGGAAGTTGCCTTGAGGAGTTTTACATAGCGTTCTGGATGTCCGGCATTCACGGAGATATTGGGCTCGTTCCATACCTCATAACAGTGTACACGTCCCTTGAAGTGCTCCACCACAGCCGCCACATATTTTTTCCAAGGGCCCAGGTCCGAAGGGATCGCATTGCCCAGTGTGTTGCCGTCGCCATAAAGGGGATTCCCATAGCAAAGGCACAACCAGGGTTGCACCTGCTGTTCCAGCAGGCCGTCCACAATGGCATCGAGCCAAGCAAAATCATACTTGCCTTTTTCCGTTTCCGTCTTGGCCCAGCCGCTTTGTATACGGGCGTATCCAACGCCAAGCTGCCCCACGTACTGCTTGTACTCATCGAAAACAGCCATGTCCCTGTCCAAGCACTCACAGCCGATGGACCAGCGTTGGGCGCGGATGGTAGCATCGGCCTTGAGAACACCCACCTGTGTGATCGGCGGTGCCGCCTGCATGAACTTTTCGTACGTTATGGAAGGCCCCACCTGCGCGCCCAAAGGCAAAAAAAAGGCCAAAAAAACTGAAGTCAGAACGAACGTTCTCATAGATTGTACAGTTTAATCCTGTATATGCCGGAGACTTTGAAGAGCTCTTGGTAGGCAGGGCGGAAGCGGCGCTGGTAACTAAGGCCGTAGTAAGGTGCGTCTTCAGGGAGGTCCAGCCGGCCGCGGAGGTAAAGCATACTGTGGTGGCCGGTCTCGTCGCCGTTGAGGACTTGCCAGCGCTTCCCGTCACGGATTTCCTCGCAGAATGCAATCCTGGAATGAGGGCCGAAGTCTATCCATGCGCCCACGCCTGCAACGGTGAATTCGTCGGGCGCTGTCTGGACAATGATGCCATGAGCGTGCTTCTCGCCTTCAATACAGTGGGCATAAAATGTATAGTTACCCAGCGCAAGCGTATCCACAGCGTCCGGGGCATCTTTTTTATCGATTCTTACAAAGCCTCGCATGGGATGTCCTTCCGCTATTAGCGGCATCATCTCCGCAATTACTTTGCATTCGGCCGTATAGTATGGATTGTCGAAATGTTCTTCATAACCAAAACCAAAGACACCTTTGGCACCGGCCTCACCCAGCGCATACCAATAGCGACCGGCCTGGCAGTTTGTTTCCGGGATGAAGAGAGGCTGGCCTTCCCCGTACGCTGCACACATCTCCCTTAGTTCCGGCCCGTAGATGTCCGGCGAGAGCCAGTCCAGATGGGGCGCGTTCTTTTTCCAGACGTCCAGAACGGTCACGCGGGGGCCTCCGTTGGGATATTTGCCATAGGCTTTGTCCGCAGGGGCCAGCCAGGCATTGGTGAAAAGGGGCAGGTCATAAGCCTCCTTCCCGGCGGCCGCCACCGCGTCCACATAACGGGCATAGGCCTCGGCCATGAAATACTGCGGCGCCAGAGGGTCATCGGAATGGCTCCAGAAACTCTCCTCCCAGGCTTTTTCACCTGCGGCGGAGAGATCACGCTCGGTAAAGACACCCACTTCGTTCTCTACCTGCACGCAGAGGACCCTTTGGGCCTTATCGGCTGTCCTGAGGTGAGCCATGAGGGCTTTAAAGGCCTTCGCGTCGGCGTCACGCGCGGCCTCGCAGAAAGGGGATATGGGGCTTGTCTTTTCTGCCACACATGTGGGCGCGCGGAAAAACGTTGCAGTGTCGGTCTTTACCCAAAGCGGGGGATAGGAAGACTCGCCGTTTTTCCAGGTGCCGAACCACAGAATACCCAGGTACAGGTCCCGCTTATCTGCCGCCTTCAGCAGGTAATCCACCAGCGCAAAGTCAAAGACCCCCTGTTCCGGCTCAAGCAGTTCCCAGCTCACGGGTGCAAGGACCGCATTGAAGCCAAGCTTTGCGGCAAGGTCAAGCGAAGCGTCGATGGATTCCAGCGTGGATGCATTGGAATTGTGCATCTCGCCTCCCCAGAGGACGGCAGGAGCCTTGAGGTTCTCCTGACAGGAAAGCAGAAGCATCAGCGGCAATGTGTATAGCAGGAACTTTTTAATCATGGCGTGTAGCTTTATAGACTGTCCGGAGGACTTTCCCGGATGTGTCGGAATCAATATAATCGGCCGGGTAATATGTAATATCTTCTGGCTTTATATCCAGCAGCTCATATGCAAAACAAAGGGATGCTGCATACTTTGGGAGGCCCTCCGCCAGGTGGGTATTGTCCTGTCTCCGCTGGAGTTTGTAGCCATAAGCGGAGAGTTTATGGTCCTGGCGGCAGGCTTCGATTGCTTTCCCTACATTTACGCAGGCATCCATGGAGAGGTTGTCGCACAGAATCGGTGCTGCCCGTTGGATGAGCGTGTACTGCAGTCGGTACAGGCTGTCCCACTGAGCCTGACTATTTGGCCAAGTCCCACCGTTGTAAAGTTGGACAAACTTTTCCCTGTAATCCGTATTGCCCTCCGGATAGGAGAAGGGAACCATGAGGCCGATGCGGACTTTGCTTCTTGCATCGGACTGCATCATGCCTTTCACATCCTCCACCATAGCGGCCAGGCTGTATCCCTGCGAAGGCTCCTGTCCCAGATGACGCTTCCAGTCGGCCCCAAGGGTGGCTTCCGGCTGGAAGATAATCCAGTCCCAAGGTTCATCGGCCACAATATCCTCAAGTTTGACACCTATTCCGGCAACGCCGTTTTCATACCCTTTAGAGGGCACTTTTAACGCATACTCAGAGGCCGTATATTTCCAGTATTGATAGGTGGAATGGACCTTTTGTCGCTGTCCGTTGTGTACGTAGCAGTATGCTGTGTCATGCAAGCCCTGCCACTGGTCCTCCAGCGTGCTGCCGCCCAGGTACCCGTGTCCCACAATAACTGGACGGTTGGCACTGGCAGCGATGGCACTCACATAGCGCAGGGCGTCCCTGGTCCAACTATTTCCCACTCCAAGAATGCGCAGCGTATCCGCCGTGGCCTTTTTTACAAGAAGGATGCAGTCGGCCCGCAGAGGCTTTCCGGAATCGCCGCCGGAGACCGTGACGGAAACACTGTCGGAGAGTTCAAAAGTGCCGATCGGTGCCCAGTCGCCTTTCATCTGACCATTGAGCGGGATTCCCCTTGAATCGACGGTAACGCTTGCTCCGTCCATATTGTAACGTGTCACGGGCTCGATGTCGTCAACCAGATTTACATAGGAATACACTTCATACAGCCCCGGCGAGGGCACCCGGACACCAAAGGTAACGGACGCGTCCGGAGCCGATGACTCCAGATAGGAGGGACCGTATCCCCGCTTGGATTTTATGCGCGTCCAGCCGGAAGGAACGTCCATCTGGGCGTCATCCATAAATATATCCGGGACGGAACCGTCCTGTAGCGGGTCCCGGGCCAGGCTGGCCATCAAATCCACGGCCGATACATCCTGAACCGGAACGCCTTGTCGAAGCGACATGACAGCCGCCAGACCTGCAACCTGCCCAAGGGACATGAACACTGGCTCCATTCTCAGAGAGCCGAAGGCGATATGGCTGGCCGACACGCAGACCGGCACAAGGAGGTTGTCGCACTCTTTCCGGGTGGGAACGATACTTCTGTAAGGAATGGGCCATGGTCCGGGAATCTTCTCCTCCACATTGCCCTCGTTCTTCACCATCCCGTCCGCCGCAATGCGCCGGCAGTTGTGGGAATCCATCTTGTAGGCGGCATAAGCAACGCCGTCAGGCACATTTGTAAGCCCTTCACAGTCCTTCTGGGTGACGACGTAATCCGACACCATCCGGCGTCCTTCCCGCACATAAAGCTGCGGTGTCCAGTGGCCGTTTTCCGGATATTCGTCCTTTGGAAGGCCCCATCGCGCGAGTTTATTCCGGGTCACAGAAGGGACGCGCGGGTCCGTCATCATAAACCAGAGCAGACCCAGCGTGTAGTCGGTGTGTGCCTGATATATCTTGTAGCGTCCGGCATAAGAGGCTTCCAAATAGCCGGCATTCCCGCCGATATAATCGGTTGAGAAGCCACCGAAATTGTTTACGTCGGTCTTGCGCCCGGGCATGGGGCTCCAAATGAAATATTTGGCCGATGCCGGCTGCGCGGCAATGAGGCGTGCAAGCAGCTCATATCGCGTAGAATCATAGCCGGAAGGCCTTGTAAACGGAATCCTATTTTCCAACGAATCCGTGAGACAGAGCCGCAGATTATACGCCTGCAGCAAGCCGTCCCCTTCGCCTTCCTCACCTGCTGGCCCTTCAGTCACGCCAGGAAGAAGCCCGCTTGCAGGGTCTCCCGACACTATATACGGGTCCACACTGTCCGGGAACTGATGGTTGGTGGCAATATGGCGGCCGTTCCAGCTTTCCCCATATTGTGCCGATGATTCCCGCCCCACGGCATAACTCACGCCGGAGGCAGGAAGCAAATCCCCTTCGTAGCTGGCATCTATAAACACCTTTGCCCGAATCTTCGGACCCCGACCAAGCACACAGCCTTCCTCGTCGAGCCAGATCGTATGCATGCCCTTAATGTGCCTTCCGTGTTTGCGAAGTCTATCCATGCCAGTATGGCGCAAAACTGTTATGCGGGGATGCTCCAGATACGCATCCATCACTTTCTGCGCCACATGGGGCTCGAACACCCAGCTTTCCAACTTGCCGTAATGCTTCCCAAGTTCCCGGTAGAACTGCCGGGAAAGACCTTGGACCACCTGTTTATTGCCGATGTCGGTAAGGCCGAGCCCGCCGGTGGTGAGCCCGCCAATATGTCCTGAAGGCTCCACTATAACCACGCTGTATCCCTCCAGGGCTGCGCTTCTTGCAGCCACCACACCGGCCGATGTACCGCCGTATATGCACACATCATACTGCTTCCCGCACGAAAGCGCCGACAGCCATACGCTGCCAAGCAGGAAGATATGCGCTATTGCTCTCATTTTGTCAAGATTTTCATGATGGGCTCCTTGACGGATTCCATCCACAGGGTATAGCCGTAGGAGTCCGGGTGGGAACCGTCGGAGGTAGCTTCGTGGGTGGGTGAAGTGGCATTGGTGGTGTTGATCCAATAGACGTGTGGATACTTGGCTACCATTTCCTGCATCATTATTTCAGCGTTTTCACGCTTGGCCTTTTCACGGGCGTCATAGCTTTCGCTGAAATTACGTTTTTCACGCCGTAGTGTCTGGAGAAAAATGAGTGGGATGCCGGGGCGCTCCTTTACGAAGCGTCTGATGAACGGTTCAAGTCTTTCCTGGACTTCCTGTGGTGAAGGATTGGAGAAGGCGTCAAATACGAATGCGTCAACAGGTTCCGCCTCCAGCAGGGCATCTGCAAAATATGGCTGGAGCTTGCAGTTGCCGCTGAAGCCCAGGTTGATGAAATTATATCCTGTGGCGCGTGCAAGCTGGGCTTCCCAGGTCATGGCGCAACGGCCGGCACCGGAGCCGTGTGTGTATGAAGAACCCCAGACGGCGATTCTGCCCTTGAAAGGCTGGGAGTCGGCCTCAATCCAACTGCCCTCAGCCGTCACTATATCCAGGGACTCTATCTGGGAGAAGAGCGGAAGATACAGAAGGCAGTGTTTTTCACCATTCCCGCTGTCCTTGATAAGTTCCGCCTCAAGAGGCTCGCCGGGGGTGTTTTTGGGATAACCGTTTCCGGCCCAGAGCCACTTGCCGTCTTTTTTCATATAAAGGTCAAAACCGCGAGAGGATATTTGGCCCATATTGCCTCCATCTCCGGCTTTCTTTCTCCATACAACCCGCACTCCGATGCTCTTGGAATTGGTAGAAAATGCCACGGACATGCCCGCGCACATTTTCGCCTGGCCTTTTTCTCCGGCCGTCATTCCTTCCCGTTCATCAAGGCGGTCCCAAGGATGGATGGTTTCTGTGAATTTTCCAACGACGGTAAGGCTCAACGCGTCTGTATAATCATGTTGCGCAAGTGCCGGCAGAGCAAGGCAGCATAAAACTGCTATAGTAAATAACTTTCTCATTTTGTAAATGTAACAATTCCGGCCCAACCGCCGCCGGAAGCAAGATGGATTCTGAGGTTTGAAACTCCGCTGTAAGTTTTTTTCTGCCAGGACTGTGCGTTCACAGATGCATCCGGTCCGTCTTCCCAGGCTTCGACACTGTTGCCAATGCCGCTAAGGTCCACGGTCAAATCCCTTTCTGTCCAGTCTGTCATGGCGCCGATATACCAAGTATCACCCTTGCGGCGGGCCGTAACGATGTATTCGCCAATCTTGCCGTCGAGAACGCAGGTTTCGTCCCATACCGTTGGAACTCGATATATGAATTCTGCGCACTCCGGCTCGGCCTCGTATCGGCAGGGACCGTCGGAAATCATCTGCATGGGGCCGTCAAAGACCACGTACTGGGCCAGCTGGTGGCAGCGGGTCCCCTGTGACATTGGCGCCGGCTTGTAGGGAACGAATGTTTCCCTGGTGCCGTTCAGGAAGGCGCCCGGGGTGTAATCTCCAGGACCGGCTATGAAGCGGATAAAGGGAAGGGTGACATCGTGAGTTACCATGTCGTACTTGGGATACGGACGGTTTCTCATCTGCTCCAGGCCGAATATGCCCTCATAATTAAGGACATTCGGGAACTGTTTCTGAAGTCCTGCCGGAGGAGGACAGCCGTGGAAGTCGATGAGAAGCTTGTGTTTTGCGGCAATGCGGGCCGTTTCAAGCATAACGTCCTGGACAGTCTGGTCATTGCGCTCGAAAAAGTCTATCTTGAAACCCTTCACTCCCATTGCAGCGTAATGCTTGCACACCTTCTCAATGTCTTTAACAAAGGCAGAATAGCCTGCCCAGAGGATGATGCCCACATTCTTTTTCTTCCCGTAGCCGATTATTTCTTCAAGGTCGATTTCGGGCACTACGTCAAATAAATCATCGGCATACCTTACTGCCCAGCCTTCGTCCATGAGTATGTACTCAATCCCGTGGCGGGAGGCGAAGTCTATGTAGGCCTTGTAAGTTTCGGTATTAACTCCGGCCTTGAAATCTACGTTGCCAAGTGCGAACTGGTTCCACCATTCCCAGGCCACTTTTCCGGGCTTCACCCAGGAGAAATCGCCCGCAGGAGGGGGCGCAAGGTGGGTGACCTGGTCGTTCTGCGCAAGGGAACGGTCGTCGCGCGCTATGCAGATTACCCGCCAGGGGAACGTGCGCCCCTTTCCGTCACAGGTGGCGATGTATGCCTCCCTGGCCGTCACAATCATCTGAAGATTCCGCTTCCCGCCCTGCTTGAAATTTGCAGGATAAGGAGCAAAAGAAGCCTCGAATCCAGTGCCGAAGGGCTTGAGAAGCATACCTGGATAGGCAATCAGGTCAGACTCTGCAATTACCATTTTCACGCCTTCATTCTCTACAAGTGCGGGGATGACGGCAAGGGGCTTTGCTGCCAGAGGCTTCATGTCCACCGGCTTGTCGTAAGGACCGGGAGCAACATCCAGAAGCGGTTTTCCCGTGTTCCAAACAGGGAAGGTCAGTTTTGTATAAAGGTTCTGAAAATCGTCTTGATATGGATCTACGTTTTTGTGGGTAAGCGAGATGGTCGCTTTGGCCTGGGTCCCGAAACGGAAGGCTGTGTTTTCTGCCATCACCTGATAGGGCTTTCTTTTGGAGGCAGTCCACCGGAAAGCCACTCCGTCATTGAACGCACGTGCCTCCAGGGCATAGCCGTTGTAGCGGAAGAGCAGGGTTCCATTCGCCCTTTCTATTTTGCGCGGTTCGCCGGCCCCGAAGACGGTGCCGTCGGAAAGGGTCATGGAGAGGGGGGCGGATTGGACCACCACCTTCCCGTCGCAGAGGACCCGGTAAAAGGCCGATTCTGCACCCGGGCGGAGTTCGATGGCGATGCTCCCGTCGGGTGAAGTGGCCCGCTCCCAGGTCTGGGAAGGCTCCGCAAAGGCCACCTGGGCCACCAGCGGGTAGTGGTCAGAGGGATAGTGCAGGGATTCGTCGGCCGTGGGGAACTGTCCCCTTTCTATCCGGAAGCTGTGCGCCTTGAAGCCGTCCAGCATGATATGGTCCGGATACCATTTGGTGGAGGCCGTCTCGTCCTTGGTGTTTTGCGTGCCCCACTGCCGGTCTTCCATTTCCAGGCGTCCTTCCTGGTTAAGACGTGTGTACACATCTTCCCATCGGCCATCTGCAATATAGTGCCATTCTTTTGCGTTGGGGGCAATGTTCAGGTCTCCAACTAGAATGGAAGGCACGTCTTCCGGTACCAGCGCCTCGCCCAGACGCCGGGTTTCCTGTAGGTTGAGCACATTGCCGCGGTTTTTGGGCCACTCGTCATTCTTGTATCTGGTGGGGACTACGGTATGCGTATCCAGGAAGTAGAATTCCCGGCCGGAAGGTTTGTGAACAAAATGGGCCCAAACCAGGGGTTTGCACACGTGCTTGGGCTCCCCGGAACGGGTTTTGGGCCTGTCAGGATGCCCGCCGGTCCAGAAAATGCCGGTGGCCAGCGTGTCAAACAGTTCCTGCTTATACGCGATGGCTACGTCATAGGAGATGCCCTTGGCGGTATTGGGATAAAGAATCCATGTGTATCCCTGCCGGCGTTCTTCCACGAGCCGACGGATGTCCAGGTCTCCTTTGTTTCCCCAAATGCTGTCGCAAACCTCCTGGATGCCGATAACATCGCAGTCCAGTTCGGCAATCATGTCGGCAACGGCCGTTGCACTGTTGCACCAGTACCGCTGAGGATCGGCATAAACCCCGGCCTTTCCCTTCTCTACAAAGGATTTCCGGGAGTCGGAAGTGCAAATGTTATAGGTTCCCACCTTAAAGGTCTGCGCTTGAGCCAGCAGGGGCACAAGGAGACTCAGAAGCAGAAGTTTTCTCATAATACAGTAATTGTTCCGGTGTTTAGGCAGTCTGTTTCCGTATGTGTGTTGGTGGAATACAGGCCCGTGAAAGCGTTGGTGTAAAGGGTTCCGTGCGAGGGGACATCGATGGTAAGGGCCCCGCTGAAGGCACAACCGGTGAGGCCGATACTGTTGGCCCCGTCATAGCTCTGCGCATTGCCCAGGAGACCGCCGGCCCGGATGGCGCCGGAGGAGGACGAACGTACGGTCAGGATACCCCCAGATGAGCAATCGGTAATGTATGCTGTTTTCACCGAACCGGCGATGCCGCCCAGGTTCATGGCGCCGGAAATGGTTGAGCCGCTCTCGAAGGTTATGTCTCCGGTAAAGGAACAGCCGGAAAGGGCGCTGGTGGCTACCGGCTGGAATTGGCCCACAATGCCCCCGGTTTCCGTGGATTTCAAGGTGCCGGAAAGAGACAAGGAACCCTCACTCCTGCAGTTCAGGATATGGACCTGGTCACTGCTGGCATACACCCGGCCCACGATACCGCCGGCCTGTACGGCAGCCGTTCCATCTCCGGTAACGGTAATAGCCGCCTTATTCACACAGTTGTTTATAGTGCCCCGGGCAGCATAGCCGCAAAAAGCGCCTACCCGGAGTTCCTTTCCCCACTGGCTGTAGGAGATGGAGCCCCTGGCCACGCAATTGCTCACCAGCGCTCCGGTGTACATGCGGTTGGTCAGGATGCCAGCCCAATATTTAGTATCATCGCCCACTATATCGTCCTTGGATGTGATGGTGATGTCCGCATCCACCGTCAGGTTGCGGATGCAGCCCTGAAGCTCGTTGACAAAGGCTTTCTTCATGCCAGAAAGGGTGTGTCCACCTCCGTCGAATTCTCCGGTGAAGCCTTCTAGCGGCGTCCAGGTATTGTCTGCCACGATATCGGCAGTCATGCGGGCCTGCAAATACTTCTCGCCCGAGGCTACCTTTTCCGCAAACGCCTTCAGCTGAGCATAGTTGGCAATCACGGTCACGGTGTGGGCGTTGACCTTGAATGTTGTTGCCGGGAACTCGTACACGGTACCAGCCCTCAGGGTTTCGCCCACAAATGAGACCAGATTCATCCGGTCTCCGGTGGTGGTATAAATGTCCACACAGAGTCCCTTTTCCAGATATGCCGGCTGCAGCGCCACACAGAACGTCTTTGCCGAAGCAATGCTTACACCACCTCCAGGGATAGTGAGTTGCACCGTCACACTGCTGCTCAGGGGCGTTCCGTCAAGGGCACTCACGCTGATTCCGGCAACGTTTACGCTACCGCTGAGAGGCAGGGACAATACGCAGGCCTGGTGCTTCAAGGTAAAGGCAGCCTCATAGCTGGTTGCCTGCATGGGTGCGGAAAAACTGCTGATATTCCCCTCCGTATATTGCTGGCTAGAGGGGACTTCCGTTCCGTACTGTACATGGTACGGGGTTTTGATGGATTCAGAAAAATGGAAAACCGCCGTGGTTGAACCCGCCTCCAAGGCTTTCAGAGGTTTGGACTGCACGCCATTGACTGTGATATAGTCCCCTACGCTCCAAAGAACTGGGTAAAAGCCTGCTGCCTTGGGGCCCAAGACGGTTTTGGTAAGCGTTTCAGGCATGGATACTTCCAGTACAAAATCTTCCATGGCCGGCTGATCCTGCCTTGTACAGGACAAGAAGGCCAGCACCAAATAAATCCCTATGATGAATGCGTTTCTCATACCCTTAGAAATTTAAGACAACCTTGAGCGGTAGATGGTCGGACGGCCAGTGGAGTTCGTCGTTAGCCGTAGGAAGCTTTTCACGCCCTACCATGTAGAAAGAAGGGGTGAAGCCGTAGAAGAGCACATGATCTGGCCTCCAGGAGGAAAGTCCGCCTTCCTCGTTCTTGTTGGCCGGCATGGTTCCCTTCACACGCTGGTCCGTATAGGAAAGGGTACCCGCTGCGTTCATGGTATCATACACGTCCTTCCATTGCCCGGACACCAGAATGTCGTAATTACCGGCACTGTCCCCATTATCCACGTTCATGTCTCCGGTAATCACGGAAGGGAGGCTCCCGGCATACGTGGGCGCAAACCACTCTATCAGTTCTGTTGCATTGCGCCGCTGCGGGAAAGCCTTGTCGCTTTCTTCTCCTGCATCAGGAAGGTCCAGATGAGTGGTGATGAAAACGAACTGCTTTCCGCTGGCTTTGTGGGTGAATTTGGCCCAGGTAGCAAGCCGGTTTGTGCCGATGCCGTCCCAATTATTATTCTTTTCCGGATGGGCCGTTTTTGTGCCGTTCAGCCAGGCCCGGCCTTTGTCATTCAATGTAAGCACGGAACTCTTGTAAAGGATGGCATCCGTATTACCCAGTCCATTGGCCGTGGTATTGTTGGTCAAATTGTCATACGTGGTATTGTTGGCATTAAAAATCACCCAGGAGTAAGACGGCAGCAGTGAATTCAGCGTATGGACATATCCGTCATAATCTTCATTGCCGGAGGTGAGGGTGGTCTGATATACCATCTTGGTTACCTCCTGCAGGCCAATCACGTCGCAGTCCAGCAAATTTATCATATCCGCCACGGCCGTGTAGCTATTGGCCCAGGAGCGCTGCTCCGGCACGGTATCATCACCGTCCATCACGGACTTTCTGGCACTGGGAGCCCAGATATTGTAGGAGCCAACGGTAATGGCGACAGCCGCCGATGCCCCATCGGCCGACATCCCCTCTGTCCCGGTCTCCTCCTCCAGATCCATTTCCTCCCCGCCCATGGGATCGGTTTCGTTAAAGATGATTTCCTTTCCCGCCTGGAACGTGATGGACGGGAAGGCACACACATTTGCCCCCAATGTGGCGCCGATGGTGAAGAAGGACAGTGTCATGGTGTTACCGTTCTTAGCGTGCAACACAGCCCGCAGGCCTTTCTGATAACTCCCTGCCGGTACGGTAAACACCACCACCTTTGCCGTCTCGCTCAGCGCGAGACCACTACCGAAGGAATAGGCCATTTGGGCCGATGCCCCCGCCTGCGGAACCAGGTTCATGTCAAATTCGCCACTGATTTTCTCCCCGTCCGGAGCCGCCACGTCCATGGAGGACAAAGTCACGTCTCCTTTAATTGAGAAACGCACAATCGCCGCACAGGTGCGCATGGAAACCGGCACAGCCAAATCGTCGGTCTGGCCAATGAGCGGCGCAGCACCAGGGCAGAAAGAGTTCTCTACATAACTCTGGGAGGACGGGAACACCACGCGTCCGCTGGTTGCATTACCCGGATATACCACGTTGTACACCCCGGCGTTGGCTGGTTTCTCGTCAAATGTGAATGTGGCCGAAGAAGTCCCTGCATCGCCCGCAGCTAGTGGCTGGGAAAGAGCCCCGTTTACAGCAATCACATCGCCTTCGCTCCAATAGACGGGATATTTGGATTCGCTTTTGTCGCCCATCACCGTTTTTACGGCTGTCTGTTCTACGCCTGCCTGCAAGCGGAAAGGCTGCTTTGCCTGCTCCCTCTTGTCACAGGACAGAAACTGGATTGGCAGCAACAGAATAAGGATATGGAATACACTGGTTTTCATAACTCGAAGCTAATCGTGTCTTCACTCATTTCCTCCAGAGATGCCAGGCATCCGTCGGCCCAGTCCCTGGAAGTGAAAGCGGTTTCCGGTAACAGATAAAGTTTACCCTTTTCCAACGTGCGTCCAAGCGCAAAACGCCATTCGCGGGTAATGGTGCCATCTGTATTTTGCGCCTGCAGGGAAAGCCCCTGGGAGAAGGTGCCCGGCGCAAAGAAAAGGAAGAAGGTCTGCGGCGTGCCGGAAAGCGCTACTGGCGTATCGAATACCACGGACAGGGACGATTGTACCGACACTTCCGTGAGCGATCCGTCGGCAAAAGACGGCGTAAAGGTGCCCGCAATGGGCTGGTCATCGAGGGCGCTCAAGGTCATCGAGGCTAAGGGCAGGTCGCCGGTGAGGCTGAGCCGCACACCGCAGCATAGGTGATGCAGGATCAATACCTGGTCCAAGCTGGTTCCGCTTGCATACAACGGGAGCGCTTTTCCGTCAAGGATGACTTTTTCATCGGCCGCGCCCGGATATAGCAGGTGATAGGGTGAGGTCCCCGCAAAATTGGCAAAGGAAAACGCTGCATGGCTCTTTCCGGCCAAACCGGCCGACATGGGATTGCTCAGCACGCCATTCAGGCTTACCCGGTCTCCCTCCTCCCATATCAAAGGGAAGACGCCCGTTTCCTCTTCCCCCAAGGCCACTTTTGTGGCAGGACATGGCAATGCCAGCTTCACCTGGACGCAGGACTCCACGCCCTTGTCTTTGGAACAAGAGGCGGTGAGTAGCAGCACCATGATAGGGAATAGCTTAAACTCCATATAATCAATAGGTTAATTCTGCTACAACCGGAAAATGCAAGGAGGGATAATGCAACGTTCCGTCGGCCGTGTGATACTTTTTCCGCAGGACTTTGTAGTCCTTGATGCCAAAGCCGTCAACCAGGATGTGGTCTGGTCGGCCGCCCTGTAATTTACTCTCATTGGGGCTGTTGCAGGTGTCCCGAACTTTTTCCGCCTCCTCACTCAAGGCCCCTTCCTCATGAAGGCGGTCATGCACGTCCAGCCAGACTGAACTTGTCAGAGCTTTATAGCCCTCATGCGAGGGCGCATTGTGCGCATTCACCGCAATGACTGAAGGCATTCCTTTAGGCACAATGTCGCGCTGCAGATAATCCACAATGTTCTGGCAATTGGCAATATTGATTTCATGATACACCACTTTCTCTCCTTTGTCGTACTGGGTGGGGCCGGAAGGGGAGGCACTGGTGAAAATGAGTTCTTTCCCCGCCGTTCGGTCGTATAGCCGCACCCACATCATGGAGGCGTTGTCGCTGCCGTATTGGTATTCCTTGGCGCGGCCGGGCTTGTCGTAAACGCCGCTCAGCCAGTTGATGCCCCAATCCCGCAGTTCGAAGCGGGACGCGCGCCAGAGGACGGCAGTGCCGTTGGCCATGGGGCCCTCCAGCGGGAAATTAGGGTTCTTGTTGCTCAGAACCAGCCATTCATAGTCTCCGCCCCGCTCTTTGACAAGGTCTATCAGCGGCTTCACACCCTCCCGGCGGCCGGCAATGGAGTCACAGACATCCTGCAGTCCCAGGATATCACAATCGGCCTCAATAATAGCATCAGCCACGGCAATGGCGCTGTTGCACCACATACGCTGGAGGGACATGTTGCCCTTCTCCGCCTGTACCCGCCGGTTGAACGAGTTGGCGACGTCATAGGTTCCTACCCGGATGGGCGTTTTGGGCGCAGCTAGGGTACACATGCCCCACAATAGGACTATCAAGCTTACAACGGTCTTTCTCATAGTTCAAAATCGGCCCAGATGGGATAATGGTCAGAGATATATGGAATGTGCAGGTACTTGCGGGTTGCTACCCGGAACTGCGTGCATTTCCGGGGGCCCTTGTACCAAATGTAGTCAATGATGCCCGTCCAACTTTTGCCATACCCGTTGAAGGTGTATCGGAAATCCGTGGATGTGGCCGTTTCCTGGGCGTTTTTCATCTCCTTGGAAACGCGGGCAAGGGCGGGATTGTCAAGCAGGGCGTTGAGATCGCCCACCAGGATACAAGGTAAATTCTTTGGGTTAAGCACCTTGAGGGTGTCCAGGATAAGGTCCATTCCTTTTTCCCGGGCTTCCTGTCCGCGATGATCCAGGTGGGTGGTCACAAAGAAGAATTCCTTTCCGGTATCCTTCGTCTTCATCTTGGCCCACACTGCCGTGCGCTTGTAATGGGCATCCCAGCCAATGGATGGGACAGTAGGGGTTTCGCTAAGCCAGAAGGCGCCCCAGTCCAACAGGCCGACGATGGCGTCGTTGTAGTAAATGCTGGGGCACTCGCCGGTATCTCCTCCTTCACGGAACATGCCTACGTGTTTATATTTGGGGGATTGTGCGTCTAGATAAGCTATCTGGTCGTGCGTAATCTCCTGCGTACCAAAAACATCCGGCTTAACGTCTTCCAGCATGGCCGGAATGGCCCTCTTGCGATGGTCCCACCCGTTTTCGTAGTCCACATTGTTGTTTCTGTACCTGACATTGAACGACATGGCCCGCAGTGCTTTCTTCCCTTTTTCCGGGGCGTCAAGACCGCTGGGA
>Ga0256405_10007891_pt1 | contig 15630 bp, 18 predicted proteins | sample RumenRJG_02DNA_FD_189096 | JGI IMG/M metagenome (GOLD analysis project Ga0256405, IMG submission 189096) | Bovine rumen microbial communities from Lethbridge, Alberta, Canada - RJG_02 | ecosystem: Host-associated > Mammals > Digestive system > Stomach > Rumen | place: Canada: Alberta... | reverse complement strand
GCCTTGTCTATGCGCTGAAGAGTCCTTACCGCAGAAACGCGAAGTTCCTTGCGAATGACGCGACTATTTCCGCAATCAGGAAGCTGAAGGACGGCAACGGCGTTTATCTCTGGCAGCCTTCCCTTCAGGCAGGCGAGCCGGACAAGCTCCTGGGCTATGACCTTTATACCAGTCCTTATGTACCGCAGATGGAAGCAGGTGCTTTCTCTGTTGCGTTCGGTGATTTCAAGAATTACTGGATCGCTGACCGTTCCGGCAGGACCGTACAGAGACTCAATGAGCTTTACAGCACTAACGGACAGGTTGGCTTTGTCGCAACCGAGCGTGTTGACGGCAAGGTGATCCTTCCTGAAGGCATCAAGCTCCTGAAGATGAAGGCGTAAGGTTAGCAGATTACAGGGCTGCCGTGTAAAAAGCGGCAGCCCGGATTTGGAGGTTTGAGATGAGCGAATATAACGCAAAGAATTATACGGAGCAGGGCGGCGAGGTCACCCATATCGGAGGAAAGATCGTATATGACAACGGCCTGCTTCCGAATATGAGCACGGCTGATGTGACCAGTGATTCAGCTGCGAAAGTCCGCGCAACTTTGAACACGTTGATTACGAATCTGAAGAATGCAGGGCTTATGGTGGGCGATGCTTTCACCATGCAGTATGCGGCGGTAACGGACAGCGTTTCCGGTCATGCAGATCGCCAGTATAACACCGGCAAGATTTCCAATGTTGCGGTGGATAACGATACCCATGAGATCACGATCACATTATCCGATAAGGTGAAGAACCTTAAGGATTTTGATGGTGGCAATGGGTGGGGCGTTCACAAGTGGCTGGGTATCGGTCTTGGTGTCGGCATTTCTCCGATTACAGGATTGTACTACAACGGTTCTGTCCTGGGTGATGAGGATGTCGCTGAGGCAACGGCCTGTGATCTTTCAGCGGGATATTTTGTCCGCTGGGTTGCGGCTGACCTTGTGCTTGCGGGTGATAACACGGAGAGATCCGTTGATAACTTCACTCTGTGGGCTAACGGATATGCTGAAACGGCTTACAAGATCAAGATTGTGGAGCCTGCGTAAGAAATATGGGGCGGCGGTGTGATCTACCGCCCTTATTGTGAGGTGATGTCAGATGATCGTGACTGTGGATGAGATGAAGAATTATCTGAGGATCGATTTTGAGGATGATGATTCTTTGCTGGAAAACTTCATAACGGCAGGCGTGAAGCAGTGCATGGATATCCTGCGGACGGATGATGAGAATGATCTGGCTGACTGTCCGAACGGGAAGATCGCCGTGATGTTCACGGTGGCTTATCTGTATGAACACCGGGAAGAAGCTGACCACCATGCGATGGATCTTACCCTGAGGGCTCTGTTATTCGGTAGCCGGAAGGAGGGATTCTGATGGATGTGGCGGCTTTGAGGTCAAAGGTGACGTTCCAGAAGAATGAGACCGTTACGGATAAGTACGGGAACCATAAGAATGTCTGGACGGATTATTATACCTGCTTCGCGACGATCGGCGGCGAGGGTCTGGCAAGTTCCAAGGAAGAGCAGGTCGCCGGGACTACGGTGGAGGATTTTTCCATGACCGTATCTATCCGTTTTTGTCAGAAGGCTGCTGCGATAGATTCCACGCATTTCCGGGTGGTGTTCATGGGTGAACTTTATAACATCGAGAACATTGACCACATGAATTTCAGGAAACGGTCGCTGAAGTTTACCTGCAGGAAGGAGCGGCGATGAGTCAGACGATTAAGATTGACCAGTTGGCGGATACCGTGATGAAGGGCATGGAGGATTACGCGAAGCTTGCGGTGGACGATCTGAAAGCGGATGTCCAGAAAGCCGGTAAGACGGTGAAGCAGCAGATTGAATCCACGGCTCCGAAAAAGACCGGTAAGTATTCCAAAAGCTGGGCGATTAAAAAGACCAGGGAAACATCCGATTCCATTCAGATCGTGGTGCATTCCAAGAGGTATCAACTGACGCATCTTTTGGAGTTCGGTCATGCGAAGAGGGGCGGCGGAAGGACAAGGGCTTTTCCGCATATCGCTCCTGCAGAGCAGGCGGGCATCGAACAGCTGACAAGGGATATCGAGAGGGATTTACAGAAGGACGGTTAGTGATATGGAGATCATTCTATTGTTGTTCGTTATTGTTATCGGGATCGCTGTGTTTGGTGTGCTGATCTACTACAGCACCAGAAGAGGCGAGAAATGCCGCGGCTATCCCTATAACTGTCCGGTCTGCCGTCATGCTGCCGAATGCATCATAGAGATCGGGAGGAATAAGGATGACGCATGAAGAAGTGATGCAGATGCTGGCGGAAATGAAGATCCCTTTTGCGTATGATCATTTCGCTGAAGGTGAATCGCCTGATCCGCCGTTCATCTGCTTTTTGTTTCCGGGTTCGGAGAACTTTGCCGCTGATGATGTGGTTTATATGGAGTTTTCCAACCTGAGTATTGAACTTTATACCGATGAGAAAGATCCGGAACTGGAAGACAGCGTGGAAGCGGTGCTGAACGCGCATGAGATTTTCTGGAACAAATCGGAGGTATGGATTGAAACTGAAAAATTATACGAAGTGCTGTACCAGATGACGGTATAGCGGAAAGAGAGGTTAATTATGCCGAGTACAAACAACAAGGTGAAGTTTGGCCTTAAGAACTGCCATTATGCGAAGGCGACACTTGATCCGGATACCAATGCCGTGACATTTGGTACGCCTGTTGCGATTCCGGGTGCTGTGAACCTGTCGCTTGATCCGGAGGGTGATACCGAACCGTTCTATGCGGATGATATGGTGTATTACACCACTGTAGCGAACAACGGTTATTCCGGTGATCTGGAAATTGCATTGATTCCGGAAAGCTTCAGGAAGGATATCCTGAAGGAGACTGAGGATGCGAACGGCGTTTTGGTGGAGGATTCCACTGTAGAGCCTGAGCATTTCGCTCTGCTTTTCGAGTTCTCCGGGGATAAGAAAAAGATCAGGCACTGCATGTATTACTGTACAGCTGCAAGGCCTACGATTGAGGGCAAGACCAATGAGGATAGTAAGGAAGTACAGACCGAGAAGCTGGAGATCACGGCGACTCCGCTTCCGAACGGACTTGTGAAGGTTAAAACCGGTGCGAATACTTCCGATGCGGTCTACAACGGATGGTATTCCAATGTCTATCAGACAGAGCATGCACAGGTATCTGCGGTTCTTACCGGGATTACGATTGGAAGCCTGCAGCTTACGCCTGCTTTTGATGCCGGAACCACTTCCTATACGGCTGAGACCGTGAATGATGAGGATGCTGTATCGGCTACTGCGGCAAGCGGAACGGCGGTCACGATACTTGTAAACGGGGCGGCTCATACCAGTGGCAGCGATGCGACATGGGAGAGCGGAACCAATACTGTGACAGTGATCGCGAGCAAGACCGGATGCACCAGTACGGCTTATACCGTGACGGTGACAAAGAACGGACAGGGTTGATAAGTGTTGAGGGCAGGGCTGTACGCTCTGCCCATTCTTGTGATTGGAGGAAAGTGAAATGGCACTTACAAAGACAGTGAATATTGATGGCAAGGATGTGACTTTTAGGGCATCAGCGGCCATTCCGAGAATATACAGGAACAAGTTCCATAGGGATATCTATAAGGATCTTCATGACCTTCAGAAAAGCATTGACGAGAATGATCCGGAAAATTCCGCGCTGGATTCCTTTTCACTGGAGCTGTTCGAGGATATCAGCTATATCATGGCGAAGCATGCGGATCCGCAGGGTGTTCCGGATACTCCGGATGAGTGGCTGGATCAGTTCGGTACATTTTCCATTTATCAGGTGCTTCCGGAGATCATTGAGCTCTGGGGTCTGAATGTGCAGACGCAGGTGGAGAGTAAAAAAAACTTCGAGCGACTGACCGGGAAATGACAACGCCGCTACTGTTGCTCCGGTGCGTGCAGCTGGGAATTCACATTAGCGAATTGGATCTACTGACGATCGGAACCGTGCTGGATATGTACACGGAGCTTCAGAGGGATGATGAGCCACATGATCAGTTGGCAAGTCAGGATGATATGGATCGATTTTAATGGGAAGGAGGTTGAGACATGGCTGGCAGAATCCAGGGCATCACCGTTGAGATCGGCGGCGATACCACCAAACTACAGACTGCCTTAAAGGGCGTAAATACAGAAATCAGAAACACTCAGAGCCAGCTGCGTGATGTCGATAAGCTCCTGAAACTTGATCCGGGAAATACGGAACTGCTTGCACAGAAGCACAGACTTCTGGGAGATGCCGTCAAGGAAACAAAGGAAAAACTGGAGACCTTAAAGACGGCGGCGGAACAGGCAGAGCAGGCTCTTAAGGATGGAACAATCACGCAGGATCAGTATGATGGCCTGCAGCGTGAGATTGCAGAGACCGAGGCAAAGCTGAAGTCTTTAGAAGAACAGGCAAGACAGTCCGGCACGGCTCTTCAGGAGATCGCTGCAAAAGGCGAAAAGCTGAAGACGGTTGGTGACAATGTTACCAATGTCGGAAAGAAGTTCATGCCTGTGACTCTGGGCGTTGTGGGATTAGGTACGGCGGCGGTGAAAACAGCCGCTGATTTTGATTCCGCCATGAGTAAGGTCGCGGCGGTCTCCGGAGCAACTGGATCTGATCTGGAAGCACTCCGGGATAAAGCCCGTGAGATGGGTGAGAAGACAAAGTTCTCCGCATCCGAGGCAGCGGAAGCCATGAACTATATGGCGATGGCCGGTTGGAAGACAGAGGATATGCTTTCCGGTATCGAAGGTGTCATGAACCTGGCTGCGGCTTCCGGTGAAGATCTGGCTACCACTTCTGATATCGTGACAGATGCACTAACAGCGTTTGGACTTACGGCGAAGGACTCCGGGCATTTCGCGGATATCCTTGCGGCGGCATCGAGTAATGCCAATACGAATGTCTCCATGATGGGTGAGACCTTCAAGTATTGCGCTCCGATTGCTGGTGCATTGGGATTCTCTGCAGAAGATACGGCAGAAGCGATCGGCCTGATGGCCAATGCTGGTATCAAGGGTTCTCAGGCAGGTACTTCTCTCAGAACGATCATGAATAACCTTTCCGGAGAAGTGAAGATCTGCGGGTCTTCCATCGGAGAGGTTACGGTAGCGACGACCAATGCGGACGGTTCCATGAGAGATCTGTCGGATATTCTGGCTGATTGCAGGACAGCTTTTGCAGGTCTTACTGAATCCGAGAAGGCACAGGCGGCTGAAAGCCTGGTTGGCAAAAATGCGATGTCCGGATTCCTGGCACTGATGAACGCCGGGGAAGCGGATATTGAAAAACTTTCGTCTGCTATTGATAACTGTGATGGTTCTGCAGCAAGTATGGCCGAGACCATGAATGACAACCTTGCGGGTCAGCTGCAAATCCTGAAGTCACAGCTGGAAGAGCTGGCAATTTCCTTTGGTGAGCTGCTGATGCCTGCGATCCGGACAATCGTGGGCTGGATACAGAAGTTTGTGGACTGGCTCAATTCGATGGATGAAGGTACCAGGAAGGTGATCGTGACGATTGCCCTGGTGGCGGCTGCAATCGGACCGATACTGATCATAGTCGGAAAAGTGATCTCTGCGGTCGGTACCATTATGACTCTGGTGCCGAAGCTGGCAGGCGTGATCAATGCAGCGAAGGGAGTCTTTGCTGCCTTCAATGCGGTATGTGCGGCAAATCCGTATGTGCTGATCATAGCGGCGATCGTTGCTTTAGTGGCGGCGTTCATTTATCTCTGGAATAACTGCGAAGAGTTCCGGCAGTTCTGGATTGACCTGTGGGAGAGTATTAAGGAGATTGCTATTGCCGTGTGGGAAGCACTGAAGGCATTCTTCCAGGCGGCGTGGGAAGCAATCAAGACCACGGCAACAACGGTCTGGAATGCTATCAAAGATTTCTTCTCCGGTTTGTGGGAAGGTATCAAGAATATCTTCACAACAGTGGTCAATGCAATCAGCACGTTCCTGACAACGGCATGGAACACGATCAAGAATACTGTGACGACCGTATGGAATGCGATAAAGACATTCTTCACGACGATCTGGAATGGGATCAAATCAGTTATCACGACAGTGGTGAATGCGATTTCTACCTTCCTGAGTACGGCGTGGAACGGGATCAAAACCGCTATCACTACGGTGCTGAATGCTATTAAGACAGCGGTTACTACGGTCTGGAACGGCATCAAGAATACGATCACAACTATCGTGAACGCAATCAAAAATGCAGTCACGACAGCCTGGAACAATATCAAGACTGCCGTATCCAATGCGGCAAACGCGATCAAGACCGGCGTGACGAATGCCTTCAATGCTATGCTGAACGGCATCAAGAATATCTGTGGAAATATCTATGGCGCGGTGAAGGGCGGATTTGATAAGGCAATCAATTTCGTGAAGAACCTGGCATCGCAGGCGTTCCAGTGGGGTGCTGATTTCATCGGCGGTATCGTGAACGGAATTAAGTCAATGATCGGTAAGGTCGGTGAGGCGGTTTCTTCGGTTGCGGATAAGATCCGGAGCTTCCTGCATTTCTCCGTACCGGATGAAGGTCCTCTTACGGATTATGAGAGCTGGATGCCGGACTTTATCGGCGGACTGGCAAAAGGCATTGAGAAGAGCCGTGGCATGATTGAAAATGCCATGAACGGTGTGACTTCTGATCTGACTATTACTCCGAGGGTGATGGCAGCGCAGGGAGGCAATTCCAGCGGTGGCGTGAATGGCGGTGATCTGATCTCCGGTATCAATACAGCGTTGAATACGGCTCTGGCCGGTGGCGGTGCTGCGGGGGATATCGTGATTCCGGTTTATATCGGCGGTGACATGATCGATGAAATCGTGGTTACGGCTCAGCAGAGAATGAATCTAAGAAGTGGAGGCAGGTAAGATGGCTCATTTGCAGTATCTTATTTTTAACAATGAAAACATCCCGATGCCTGCCTCATATTCAGTGAGTTTATCGGATGTGGAGGCAGACAGCGGCGGTGTGACTGAAGCGGGTACCACGCAGAGGGATGTTGTCCGGGAAGGCGTGGTGCAGATCGGAGTCACTTTCAGGGTATCGAAGAAGTGGCTGAATAAGTTTTCGGCTTATAAGAAACTGGCCAGCATAACGGTCGGATACCTGGACATGGAGACCATGAACATCGTGACCACGCAGATGTACATTGACGGATATCAGGTGAAGCTGGTCAGCGATACGAGCTATGGGAGCTTGTGGGAGGTGTCCTTCACACTGAACGAGTTTTAAGGAGGGCGGCTATGTATTCAGTGAGCAATGCCTTCCTTGAAGCAGTGAAGGCGAATACAAGAAAATATTACTGGACCGGCAGGATCACAACGACTGCCGGAACAGTTTATGAGTTTGATCAGGATGATATGGTCAAGGGCAGCGGATATATTACCAGTCAGTGCTGCGGATCCACGGAGATTGAGTTGGGAACAGTGTACGCTGCGGAGATGGGGATTTCGCTTTTCTCTGAGATCAACCGGTATACGCTGGAAGATGCGAAGGTGGAGTTGTTCTATCATCTGCAGGTGGCAGGCGGTTCTTATGAGAGAATCCCGATGGGAATCTTTGAAGTATCGGAGGCGAACCGAAAAGCGAAGTGCCTGGAGATCAAAGCCTATGACTACATGGTGAGGTTCGAGAAGGCTTTTACTTCTCTGGAATCTATCGGAAATGCATATGATTTCATGGTGCTCTGCAGTACAGCTTGTGAGGTGACGCTGGCTCAGGACAGGGCAACGATTGAGGCGATGCCGAACGGGACGGAGAACCTGTCCATCTATTCTGATAATGATATTGAGACATACCGCGATGTGCTGTTCTATGTGGGACAGGTGCTTGGCGGTTTTTTCGTGATCAACAGAGCCGGGGAACTGGAACTTCGGAAGTATGGAAACACGCCGGTGCTGACGGTGGAGCGAAAGCACAGGTTCTCTTCCAGCTTTTCGGACTTCATCACGAGATATACGGCGGTCAGTTCAACAAATCTTCGGACACAGATTGCGGAGTATTATGCGCTGGATCCGGATGATGGATTGACGATGAATCTGGGCGTGAATCCACTTTTGCAGTTTGGTTTGGAAGAGACCAGGCGGCAGCTCTGCACCAATATCCTGAATGATCTGGCTATAGTAAACTATGTGCCGTTTGATTCAGATACTATCGGAAATCCGGCGCTGGATGTGGGAGATATTCTTTCCTTTACCGGAGGTCAGGCGGATTCTACGAAGTATGCCTGCATTACATCGAACAGCATCAAGATCGGTGGCAGGCAGAGTATTAAGTGCGTGGGAAAGAATCCGAAGCTGTCGCAGGCGAAGAGTAAGAACGATAAGAACATTTCAGGGCTGCTGGCTCAGATCGAGGCAGGGAAGATCGGGATCCATACCTTCACCAATGCTTCGGCGTTCACGGTAGCGGACGTGGATACGAAGATCATTTCCATTGAGTTCGCCACGACGGAAGCGAACCATGCGCAGTTCTTCGGGCAGGTGATCGTTGATGTGACAGCTCAGCCGGTGACAAGGTCTGTGACGGCTTCTGGGGATGTGGTGATCCCTTCGGTGAATGTTGACGGGGTGCCGGTGGATCCGGAAGATCCGGAGGAAGAGCCGGTGGTGATCGGCAGCACGGAAGAGCAGACGATAACGGTATCTCTTCCGATGAGCTGGCAGGAAGATGGTCATGCGGATGTCATCTTTTCCTTTGAGTTCAATAACCAGATGATCCCGGTGCATTATCCGCAGGAGAACTGGCATTCAGGAAGGCATACGATCCTCCTGTATTATCCGATCGAGGATGTTGTGCCGAACTATACGAATATCTTCAATGTCTATATGCGGTGCGAAGGCGGCACGGCTGCGGTGGATACCGGTATGTGCATTGCTTCCATTTCCGGCCAGAGTATGGGTGCTTCTGCGGCATGGGATGGCAGGATCGATATTGAAGAGTATGTTGACCTGTTCAGAATCGGCAATGGCAGTCAGAACGGACGGCTGCAGGTGAAGGCGTTCACGGAAGCGGATGAATGGGAGGTCAAGGAAACCATGAGACGGTACTATTCGGATGTGAAGAATGGCAGGACAGCCGTTGGCGCTTTTGCAATGGTCGTAGATGTGCCGGGCAGTAACGCTTAAGGAGGCTTTTATGAAGAGATATACAGGAAATCTGGTCATTGAACTGGAAGACCAGAATACAGGAAATGTGGAGACGGTATCGGAGACCAACATGGTCACCAATGCCGTCAATGACATTCTGGGAGTAAATCCGATGGGTGTCATGTATAAGGCCGGCGGTCAGTATGATGATTCTCTGACCTGGAACGATGCGCTGCTTCCGATCTGCCCGAACATGATCGGAGGCATCCTGCTTTTTCCGGGTTCCATCACGGAGCAGGCGGACAACATTTATCTGCCGTCAACGAATCTGCCAGTGGCTTATGCTTCCAATGATGTCAATGCTACGGCAAACACAAAGAGGGGAAGCATGAATCTGACAGAGAGCACGAAGCTGACAGACGGTTACAAGTTTGTCTGGGAGTTTACGCCTTCACAGGGGAATGGCACGATCACAGCGGTAGGGCTTACTTCCAAGCAGGGCGGAGCGAATGCCTATGGATCCGAGGTGGCGGTGGATACCACGCTGCTTCAGATCAAGAAGGTCAGTCTGGATGATGGGGACGGTTTTATCAATGACCTGTTCCGAACAGTTACCGTAGATTTTGAGAATGCGAAGCTGTACGCACTTTGTTACGCAAGCAATACTGTGACGATCAAAAGGTACAGGATCCCGGTGTTTGATATCGGTCTGAATGAGAAGTTGGATGATTCCACACTGACTTTAGAGGATACGACAGTTCTCCAGTGTAGCACCTTCCATTTCTACGGAAGCTATACGCCGTATGGAATCTTTATGGATGGTGGTGATGGGTACTGGTATGGTTTTGCCAATCAGGGCAATTCTTCCGGCAGCGCAACGGTTCTCTGGATCAAGATCAGGAAAAGTGATTATACATTTACGGAAGGTCAGTGGACGCTTTCCAATGCAACGCTGATGACGATGGGAAGCTTCAAGGAAGGCTCCAGTTATCCTTCCGGGAACAGAAGTGCTGTGGTAAGGAATGGATATCTGTATGTGCCGTCTTATGACAAGACCGGTGTTTACAAGATTAACATATCCAACAGCACAGATGTGACGCTGATCAGCTTGGGATTCACCTCAACCATGAAATGCCTGGGTGAAACAGGAAGTTGTGATTGCTGCATGTCCATCATCAATGACATTATTGTGGCTTATGATTTTGAGATCGATGTGAATGATAATGTGATCGCTACATTTGCCGGGGAGAGATGCGGCAATGTTTCCACACCGTTCTTCCGGTATAAGGAATATGTCTTTGCCTGGGGCGGCGCTTATCTGAACCAGTACAGGTACACATGGATCCTGACTCCGTATCTGGCTACCATCTGCAATCTGTCTCAGGCGGTGGTGAAGAATGCGGATAAGACGATGAAGATCACTTATACGCTGACGGAGCAGACGGTGTAAGGCTTCGGGTAACTGAATAACTGTTTTGAAGGGATGGCTTCGGCTGTCCCTTTTAGTTTGCAACGAAATGGAGGGATTTGTGATGAAAGAGTTTTGGAATGTGGTTCAGGCGATATTTGCGGCTGTGGGCGGATGGCTTGGCTATTTCCTTGGAGGATGTGATGGGCTTTTGTATGCGCTTCTGGCTTTCGTGGTGCTGGACTATATCACCGGGATTATGTGCGCTGTGGCGGATAAGAAGCTTTCGTCTGCCGTAGGGTTCAAAGGAATCTGCCGGAAGGTGCTGATCTTTGCGCTGGTAGGTATCGGGCATCTGCTTGATACACAGATCTTCGGAGAAGCTGGCGTGCTGAGAACGGCGATCATTTTCTTCTATCTGAGCAATGAAGGGCTGTCGCTGGTGGAGAACGCCGCGTATTTGGGATTGCCTATTCCGGTGAAACTTAGGAAGGTGCTGGAACAGCTGCATGATCGCAGCGAAAAGGAAGAGGATAAAAAGGATGGTGAGAAATAATGGGATATACGAATAGTCCGATGGTAGTTTATACGAAGCTGAGTCCGAACCATTCCGGACAGAGGACGATGGCGATTGACAGGATCACGCCTCATTGTGTTGTCGGTCAGTGTACGGCGGAAGGTCTGGGCGACTGGTTTTATAAGAGCAGTACACAGGCATCCAGCAATTACGGCATAGACAAGGATGGGCGTGTTGGGATGTATGTGGAAGAGAAGAACCGTTCGTGGTGTTCTTCCAGTAATGCCAATGACCAGAGGGCGATCACGATCGAGTGTGCTTCCGATACCACAGAGCCTTATGCTTTCAGGGATGTGGTGTATCAGACGCTGATCAAGCTTTGCATAGATATCTGCAAGCGCAATGGCAAGAGCAAGCTGATCTGGTTCGGAGATAAGGACAAGACGCTGAATTATTCTCCTAAGAGCGGGGAGATGATCCTGACGGTTCACAGATGGTTTGCTAATAAGTCTTGTCCGGGCAACTGGATGTATGCACGAATGGGAGATCTGGCGGAGAAGGTAACGAAGGCACTGCAGGGTTCTTCTGATTCCGGTGGCGGTTCGGCTGCAAATGGGACACAGGCCTCTGTCCTGAAGAACCTGTCTGAGGCGGATGCGATCAAGAAAGTCGGAGCGCTGTTCACTGCGGATCAGAAGAAAAGCGGCATCTTGGCATCGGTATCGATGGCTCAGTTCATTCTGGAATCAGGGTACGGAAAGAGCGAGCTGGCTCAGAATGCCAACAACATCTTTGGGATGAAGTGCAGCCTGTCTGGGAATACCTGGAGCGGATCCAGCTGGGACGGAAAGAGCAAGTACACGAAGAAGACGCAGGAACAGAATCCTGACGGCAGCATGGTTACGATCACGGCAGACTTCCGGAAGTATCCCTGCATTGAGGATTCCATTGCTGACCACTCCGCTTACCTTCTTGGGGCAAAGAACGGCAGCAAGCTGAGATATGCAGGGCTGAAGGGATGCATGGATTACAAGAAGGCTGTGCAGATCATCAAGGATGGCGGCTATGCCACAAGTCTGACCTATGTGGAGAAGCTGATTTCCATCATCGAGAGGTGGAACTTGACTCAGTACGACGCGAAGGACTCCGGTGGTGAAGTAATCCGCTGGTATCGTGTCCGTAAGTCCTGGGCGGATGCCAAGAGTCAGAAGGGAGCCTATAAGATCCTGGACAATGCGAAGAAGTGCGCGGATCAGAATCCGGGATACAAGGTGTTCGATGCGGATGGCAAGGTGGTGTATGAGCCGAAGGCAGCGGAGCCTGCGGTGAAGGTGCCGTTTCTGGTGAAGGTCAGCATCTTTGATCTAAATATCAGAAAAGGACCGGGAACCGATTATGACAGGGTTCAGTTTATTCCGATCGGCGTGTACACGATCATGGAAGTTCGGAGCGGAAAAGGCAGCTCTGCCGGATGGGGCAGGCTGAAAAGCGGAATAGGATGGATCTCGTTGGATTTCGTCCGTAGGATCTAAGAATGACGGCTGGTGGAGACTGAGATCTCTGCTGGCCGTTATTTTTTTTGAAAAAACACATTGACATTTTTCTATATGTCTGTTATGCTGACACATAGAAAAAGTTCTATGAGTGAGGTGAGACGAATGGAACAGATTTATATTGATACGGCGAAGATGCTCAAAGCGATGTCTGATCCGAAACGTCTTCGGATAGTGGATATGCTTTCCTGCGGAGAATTGTGTGCATGCGAGATACTGGAAGAATTCCATATTACGCAGCCTACGCTGTCACACGATATGAGAGTCCTGGTAGAGGCCGGTATCGTGACCGATAGAAGAGAAGGAAAGAACATTTATTATAAGCTGGATAAGGAAGCTCTTGATCGGATGCATCAGACTCTTGGAAGAGTATTTGAGGATAAGCCTGATTGCATCTGTCATAAGTGTAAATAATAAAGAAGCCGATAGGAAAGCCTGTCGGCTAATCTTTCACACAACATATAGAAAAATTGCAATATATCTATAAGAAAGGGATAAATTGATGGATAATCAGAAACAGGGAATCAGTTCTTTTCAAAGAAATCTTACATGGTGGGTGCTTGGCTGTATGCTGGTGGGAGTGTTGATTGGACGGTTTATTCCTGCAATACCTGACATACTTGGAAGACTGGAGATTTCAGGGATATCAATTCCAATCGCGATTCTGATTTGGGTAATGATTTATCCGATGATGATGAAGGTGGAGTTTCGTAGTGTTAAGCAGATCAGTAAGAATCCAAAGGGATTGTTCCTCACATGGATAGTGAACTGGCTGATCAAGCCTTTTACAATGTATGGTATCGCAGCTCTGTTTTTATTTGTTGTTTTCAAAGGATTTATCTCGCCTGATCTGGCAACGGAGTATCTTGCAGGGGCGGTCTTGCTTGGCGCGGCACCATGTACGGCTATGGTATTTGTATGGAGCACACTTACCAAAGGGAATCCAGCCTACACGGTGGTTCAGGTGGCAACAAATGACCTGATCATACTGGTGGCGTTTGTCCCAATCGTGAAATTCCTGCTTGGCGTTTCTGATGTCAGTGTTCCGTATAGCACATTGTTTGTGAGCATCATACTCTTCGTAGTCATTCCACTTGCGGCGGGGATTATCACAAGAGTAGGCGTGATAAAGCATCGGGGACTGGAATACTTTGAAAATGTCTTTCTTCACAGATTTGACAATGTGACTACGATTGGTCTGCTTCTGACGTTGGTCATTATTTTCAGTTCTCAGGCAGAGGTGATCCTTTCCAAGCCCGTTCACATTGTCCTGATTGCGGTACCGCTCATCATCCAGACTTTTCTGATTTTCTTTATCGCGTTTGGAGCGGCTAAACTTTTGAAGCTGCCATTTGATATTGCAGCACCTGCAGGGATGATCGGAGCGTCCAACTTCTTTGAGCTTGCGGTAGCTGTTGCCATTGCCTTATTCGGTACAACAAGTCCTGCGGCTCTGGCAACTACGGTCGGAGTGCTGACAGAAGTACCGGTAATGTTGACATTGGTGAGGATTGCAAATAAGTCGAAAGAGAGGTTTTGAAATATGTGGACGTTTATACAGGATCAGATACTTGGAATGAAATGGCTGAATGGCCTGATAGAAAAGCTTCTGTTCGCATTCGGGCTGGATACCGGCAGCAGAATTGGCGGAAGCATACAGTTTTTTATTTATGATGTGATCAAGATCACTGTGCTGCTGTGTGTACTGATATTCCTGATCTCATACATCCAGAGCTTCTTTCCTCCGGAGCGGAGCAGAAAGATCATGGGCAGATTTCATGGTGTGGGTGCGAATATCGTAGGGGCTTTGCTTGGTACGGTAACGCCGTTCTGTTCCTGTTCATCGATACCGATATTCATGGGATTTACCAGTGCCGGACTTCCTCTGGGAGTCACGTTTTCATTTCTGATATCATCCCCGATGGTGGACTTAGGGAGTCTGGTGCTCCTGATGAGTATCTTTGGAGCGAAGATTGCAATCGTCTATGTGGTGCTGGGACTGGTGATTGCCGTAATCGGCGGTACAGTGATTGAGAAGCTGCACATGGAAGATCAGATTGCTGATTTTATCAGGAACAGCAACAGCACCGTGGATATAGAGGCACCGGGGCTGACTGTGAAGGACAGGATAGTTTATTCCAAGGATCAGGTGATAACGACATTTAAGAAGGTGTTTCCGTACATCCTGATTGGTGTTGGCATCGGTGCACTGATCCATAATTGGATTCCGGAGAGCTGGATTCAGACCGTACTGGGAAGTAAAAATCCGTTTGGTGTGATCCTGGCTACGATTGTAGGAGTTCCGATGTATGCGGATATTTTTGGAACGATTCCGGTGGCAGAAGCACTTCTGGCGAAGGGAGCGCTTCTGGGAACGATTCTCAGCTTTATGATGGCGGTTACGACACTCAGCCTTCCGTCACTCATTATGCTGAAAAAGGCGATCAAGCCGAAGCTGTTAGGAACATTTATAGCCATCTGTACGGTGGGCATTATCATTGTCGGATACGGCTTTAATGTATTTCAAAATCTATTCATCTGAAGGAGGATAACAACATGAACATTAAGGTATTAGGAGCAGGATGCAAGAATTGTGAGGCACTTCTGAATTCTACAAAGGAAGCTGTGGCAAACAAGGGTATTGACACAGAGGTGGAGTACATCACAGATATGGAAAAGATTATGAGTTACGGTGTTATGAGCATGCCGGCACTGGTGATTGATGGTAAGGTGGTTTCGACCGGGAAGGTGCTGAAGGCAAAAGAGGTGGAGAAGCTGCTGTAAACTGAATAACGAATCGTTACTACGCCTGCGGGCATTGGGAGAAATTCTGATGTTCGCAGGCTTTTTTTCGTTGGTGGGTAAAATCCGGGTCATTTTCGTTGCCTGTGACTTGAGGAAAGAGTCCTCAGAAAGGACGGGCAAATAAATGATGACTTTGGAAGAAATGAAAGCCGTGGATATAAGAACCGTGGATCCGGAAACGCTTGTGGA
>Ga0256405_10007890_pt1 | contig 15634 bp, 12 predicted proteins | sample RumenRJG_02DNA_FD_189096 | JGI IMG/M metagenome (GOLD analysis project Ga0256405, IMG submission 189096) | Bovine rumen microbial communities from Lethbridge, Alberta, Canada - RJG_02 | ecosystem: Host-associated > Mammals > Digestive system > Stomach > Rumen | place: Canada: Alberta... | reverse complement strand
ACAGTGGCAGGGCGGCAGGGCCATCTTGTCGATCTCCCCGGGGTTCCATGCAGAGACGAGTATCCTGCGGCTGTCAGGATGGTTCTTGATGAGGTCGATGACCGAGGACAACTGGTCTATGCTCCGTCCGTCCGGGGCAGGCCAGCTGCGCCACTGGTGGCCGTAAACAGGCCCGAGGTCGCCGTTGGGATCGGCCCACTCATCCCATATGGACACGTTGTGGTCGTGGAGGTATTTTATGTTGGTGTCTCCGGAGATGAACCACAGGAGTTCATATATGATGGACTTCAGGTGCACCTTCTTGGTCGTCAGGAGGGGGAATCCCTCTGAAAGGTCAAACCGCATCTGGTGCGCGAAAACGCTCTGGGTTCCGACTCCGGTACGGTCTGTCTTTATGACTCCTTCCGTCCTTATGCGCCTGAGAAGGTCGAGATACTGCTGCATGATTCTAAGAGGTATTATTATATTCAAATATACGCATTTTGGACATATTGTCACATTTTTTTATCTTTGGCATCTGAATCGCTTTTAGGCAACACTTTCAATTTGTAAGCATATTCTGGGTCATGGAGAAATGCATTATCGTAGCTGTAGCTGATAACTGGGCTATAGGGCGCAAGAACGCCCTTTTGTGGAATCTGCCGGGAGATATGAAATATTTCAGGAACACTACTTTGGGCTCTCCGGTGATAATGGGCTTCATGACATTCAAATCCTTGGGCGGCAAGCCTTTGCCTAAAAGGACAAACATTGTCATCAGCATCTTCCCATGGCCCGATGCCCCTGAAGGGATAATAGTTGTAAAGTCGCTTGACGAGGCATATGCCGCGGCTGAAAAGGTCCTGGAAACCACCGGCGGAGACAAATGTTTCGTCATCGGAGGAGCCTACACATATGCCGAAGCCCTACAGAGCGCCGACACCCTCCACATCACCCATGTGCATGACAGCCCCAAGGACGCGGACGCATTCTTCCCGAAAATCGACCCTCAGGTCTTCCGCGTGGATTCCGTGGCTCCGCAGGAGACGGATCCCCAGTCCGGCATATGCTATAACTTCACCATTTACAAGAGGCGCTAGGCGCCGCTGCAACATTTAACCTGAAATGTCACCCAGCAGAGGAAACTTTTCAAGCCGCTTTGCCGTCATAATGGCTCTTGCCGGCAGTGCAATCGGATTGGGAAACATCTGGCGTTTCCCATATATGGTAGGACAGCATGGGGGCGCCGCATTCATCATAATCTACATCCTGTGCTCCATAATCATCGCCCTTCCGGTCTTCTTCGCGGAGTCCCTCCTCGGCAAGACGACTGGATCGGACACTATCGGAGCCCTGAAGAAAACCGTCCCGGACAGCCCGCTTATGGCTGAAGGCGGCCTGGCCGTACTTGCCGCCTTCGTCATAGTTTCATTCTACAGCGTTGTCGGAGGATGGAGTTTCGACTATTTCATCCGCTCCTGCACAGGATCATTCCAGGGCCTTCAGATCACTGAAGCCTCCCAGACTTTCAAGGCCATGACGGACTCCGTCTGGCAGCCTCTGGGCAGCCTCGCCGTTTTCCTGTCCCTTTCCGGCATAATCGTAGCCGCCGGCGTGGACAAAGGCATCGGGCTCTTTTCCAAGGTGATGATGCCGGTTCTCTTCATCATGATCCTGCTCATCGTCATCCGCTCGGTCAGCCTCCCCGGCGCGTCCGCCGGAATAGAGTACCTGGTGAAACCGGATTTCTCAAAGATCGACGGAAGGGCCATCGCCGATGCTCTCGGGCAGTCATTCTTCTCGCTGTCGCTCGGCGTCGGATGCGTGCTCACCTATTCTTCATATATGCGGAAAGAAGAGAATGTCTTCTACTCGGGCATATGGACTGCAATCTTCGATACTGTCTTCGCGGTTCTCGCCGGCTTCGCCATAATGCCGGCTGTCTTTGCCGCAGGACTCCCCGCAGCCGCAGGCCCGTCCCTTGTGTATGAGACACTTCCGGTTATCTTCTCGCAGATGGGTCCGGTTGTTCCCTTCCTCTTTTTCCTGGCTATCCTGATTGCAGCCCTTACCTCATCAATATCAATGATGGAGGTCTGCGTTGCCTGGATGGTGGACCAGAAAAAATTCAGGCGCGGCACGGCTACACTCTGTATCTGCTGCCTGGCATTCATCCTGGGATGTGCCTGCGCCCTCTTCCCGAAGGTCTTCAACACCTGTGACTTCCTCACTTCCAACGTCTTCATGATGATCGGCTCTTTCGTCTTCGTGATCGTTGTCGCCTGGAAACTGCCGAAGGTGGATGTAAGGACCCAGTTTACGAATTATGGAACGAGCAAGGCCGCCAAGGTCGCATTCCCGGTGGTCTGGTTCTCTATCAAGTGGCTCTGTCCTATCGCAATTGTCGCCATAGCCATTACAAATCTACTGTAAACAACTGAAAACAAGCTGATGAAAGGTCTTCTGACAGTCCTGATGCTGGTTTGTTCCAACATTTTCATGACATTCGCCTGGTACGGACACCTGAAATTGCAGGAGATGAAAATCACTACCGGCTGGCCGCTTATCCTGATTATCCTGCTGTCATGGGGATTTGCATTTTTCGAGTACTGTTTCATGGTTCCTGCAAACAGGATTGGTTTCAATGAGAACGGCGGTCCGTTCAGTCTCATACAACTGAAGATTATCCAGGAAGTAGTCACCCTGACGGTGTTTACCGTCATAGTAACCCTGGTCTTCAAAGGCCAGCCCCTTCAATGGAACCACGGCGTTGCCTTCCTGTGCCTGATCGCTGCTGTTTTCTTCGCTTTTTTGAAATAGACCGTTATTCCGGTTTTTTAGTTACATTTGTGTTTGGACACTAACACAAATGACATATGGCTATTCAGATAACAAAGGAACTCTGGGGAACCACGGAATGTGGCAAAGAGATTTACAAGTACACAATGACAAACGCTTCCGGGGCATCTGTGGTCCTGGGAAGCATAGGGGCGGCCATCGTAGGGATCAATGTTCCTGACAGGGACGGAAACCTGGCCGACGTAGTGATCGGTTACCCTGACGCAGCCTCATATTTCGCCGACGGCCCATGCGCCGGAAAGATTCCCGGACGCTTCGCCAACCGCATAGCCAAGGGCAGGTTCACCCTTGACGGAAAGGAATACACACTCCCTATCAACAATGGCCCGAACCACCTCCACGGCGGACCGGAAGGATTCCAGAACCAAGTGTGGGACAGCCGGATAGAAGGAGATGCAGTGGAATTCATGTACTTCTCCCAAGACGGCGAGGCCGGTTACCCTGGCAACATGAAAGTGGTCGCCCACTATGAGTGGAGCGAGGATAATGAGCTCAAGCTCTCCATGACAGCCGAGACCGATGCACCGACAGTCGTCAACCTTACAAACCATGTCTATTTCAACATGGACGGCGAAGGCAGCGGAGACATCAAGGAGCATGTCCTCAAACTGAATGCTTCTGAATACCTTCCTACCGACGACACCCTTATCCCCGTTGGGGAATCCCAGCCGGTGGCAGGCACTCCGATGGATTTCGTCTCAGGAAAGACCCTGGGTGCAGAAATCGATGCCGATTTCCCTGCCCTGAAGTTCGGCAAGGGTTATGACAACTGCTACCTCATTGACGGCTGGACTCCCGGACAGCTTCAGGATGCCGCAGAGCTGTATTCACCGAAGAGCGGCAGGGTTGTTACCGTAGTCACTTCCCAGCCGGGAATCCAGATCTACACCGGGAACTGGTTCGAAGGCTGCCCCGCCGGAAAGAACGGACACACCTACCACGATTACTGGGGTGTGGCCATGGAATGCTGCCATTACCCGGACAGCCCCAACGAGCCCGACTACCCGCCGGTGGTCCTCCGCCCCGGAGAAGTCTTCGAACAGGCCATCATCTGGGCCTTCGGCACAAAGGCATAAGTTATTGCCGTCCCCGGAGCGGTACGGTTGCAGCGATTTGAGCGGATGCGACTTATGAGCTGCAACAATACCGGTCACGGGGAACAGGCAAAATCGTCCCCAGGCCCGGAATCTACCTGATTGCGCTTAAGGCTGCAAGGACCTTTTCCGCCGTGGCGTCTTTGAGGATGACGCGCTTCTGGGAGTCGAGAAGATAGAGGGAAGGTATCGCGCGGATATTGTAAAGGCGGCCGGAGCGGATGCTGTACGAATGGTCGTAACCCGTAATCCACGACGCAGGATAGTTGACTGCATATGTCCTCCACTCGTCCAATTCCTGATCGATATACACATTGACGACGGCCAGGCGGCCGGAAGAGATAAGCGCAGCGACATGCTGGCTGCCTTCCAGTGACTCAATTATTTCCGCACATGCCGGACATCCTGGATTCGAGAAAAAGAGAAGCGTGTTTTCAGCCTTGATCCCGCTAAGGCGCATCCTGCGTCCGGCAAGGGTGGTGAAGGAAAAATCCGTCGCGACCGAGCCGGTCTGGTTCAGCGAACACATTTCCGCGTCGAAAGCATATGCCATGCGCATGCCTTCGGGAACAAGCGGCGACTGCGAAAGCCTCTGCACGAAAGGCAGATATATGTCTTCGCTCCGCACAGGAGAATTCGGGTCATAGAAATATTTCGAGGCAAGTTCCACGATTTCCTGGAACATCCCCGATTCGGGGTGAGCCTCCTGGAAAGCGGAAATCCTCCCGAAGAACCTTCCCTGGCTACGCTGGGCCACATCCAGGGGCACCATCCCGAGCATAGTGGCATATGTCCCCATCGCCTCCTCCACATCCTCTTTGAGGACTCCGTTCACCATCGTGGTGTCTCCCGGGAAGAAAACAGATGTATCAGTGAATGCGTTCCAGAAATTCTCCGCGCTCCACACAAGCCGCGCAGCCTGGTCGCTTATGGCACCAGGGGGAGTGACGGAGGGGAACTTCCTGGTTTTCACGGAGTCGGAAGCCGCCTCCCTGGTACGGGGCGCAAACCGGTCAGACCTCAGCCCGCCGATGCATATGCCTGCTATCCCGAATGCCAGAAGCAGCCAGAAAGCCAGCGTATTTCCCTTTTCTGTCTTGCCGCCGATCCTCATGACACCTTAGGATATGTTTTCTGAAATCTGAGCCTCGGAAATGTTGATGATGAAGTCTCCCATCTTTTCGAACTCAGCAATTATGTCCATATAGAACACTCCGGTACGATAATCGTATCCTTGCTTCTCGATATTCACTATATGCTCCTCCCTGAGTTCGTTACGGTACTCATTGATGTTGTACTCGGCGTCCAGGGCATTCGTGATGTCCTTAAGCGAAGAATATCGCTCGTTAAGGTTCACCATCATGGCACCATAGGCATCCTCAACGAGGTCCATCATCCTGTTGAGCTTCTTGAGCATCTCCTCACTGAAGGAACTCCCGAAGCTGAGAGTCCGCTTCATCATCCTGCCGATCGCCTCACCGGAATCACCAAGGCTCTCCATTTCCCCGATGATACGGTACATCCCTTTTATCCTCGAGGCGGACTCGGCACTTATGTCTCCCTTGGAAACTTCTGACAGATAAGATGCTATCTCATATTCCACCCTGTCGGTTATCCCTTCGTACTTGTCAAGCTTGGCATAAAGCTCATCAAGCTCATCCGCTGTCTTGACATTCACAGCAGAGCGTACGTACCCGAAGCCCTTATGGCAGATCTCCCCGAAATGGACGATCTCCGACTTGGCCTCGTCAAGGGAAAGTTCGGCTGTTGAAAGAGGACCTCCCTGAATGAACTTAAGGCGGAAGACCTCTTCATCATCAGGTTTCCCGGGAATGATAAGGCCGACCACCTTCTCGATCTGGGGAATGAACCAGACAAGGATGAGGGTGTTCGTCAGATTGAAGATAGTGTGCATCGTGGTCACACTGTAAAGCAATGACGACGAGACATTTGAGGGCAGACCGTCGGCATATGCCGAGAAATCTACGGAATTGGGGTCGGGCAGGCCGAAGAGGCTGCTGACCACCATCCCTATCAGTTTCAGGAAGAACGGGAAAACAGCCAGCACCCAGCACACTCCGAAGACATTGAAGACGGTGTGTGCCATGGCGGCGCGCTTGGATGTCGTGTTACCTATAGATGCGGCAACATTCGCCGCGATTGTCGTTCCAATGTTCTCGCCAAGGATCATCGCCGCCGCCATCTTGAACGGAATCACCCCAGAGGTGATGAGCAGCATGATGATGGCCATCGTAGCGGCCGATGACTGGAAACATATGGTAAGCAGGGTTCCGATTATCAGGAAAAGCAGGACCGACAGGAATCCCATCCCGGTCCAGCCTTTCAGGAAACCGAACGAATCTGGACTGATGAGGGTGGAAGCCGTGGAGCGGAGCATGGCGAATCCCACGAAGAAAAGCGCGAAACCTATGATTATCTCCCCCACGTCACGCAACTTCCGGTTTTTCCCCGAGAAGGACATCATCATGAAACCTACCAGGATGAGCGGGAAGGATATGGTGGACAGATCATATGAGAAGCCGAAGACGGCCATTATCCACGACGTGACCGTGGTACCGATGTTCGCTCCCATGATCACGCCGATAGCCTGGGCAAGGGTCAGGAGGCCGGCGTTGACGAAGCTTACAACCATGATAGTTGTAGCCGTGGACGACTGGATAGCCGCAGTGACCCCCATTCCGGTCAGGATCCTCTTCAGTGCATTGGATGTCATTGAGGCCAGGAAGGCCCTCAATCCGTCTCCGGCTACCTTCTGGAGACCTCCGCTCATAAGGTTCAGGCCAAAAAGGAAAAGGGCCACCGAGCCTAGAAGAGTGAGGATTTGGACAAAAACCGTCATTGGTTCATATGGTTGAAGATTCCGGACACAAAAATAGGAAAAATAATGCTTACTTTTGTCTCTGTTATCATTATTCGAAATGAAGAGGCTCCTTATTGCTCTGTCGCTTCTGGCGGCTGTTTCTTTTTCGGCCACGGCCCAGTTTTCCACCGACGGCGACAATCCCGCCGGCCTTAAATGGAGTTCAATGGACACCCGGGACTACAGGATTATCTTCCCGAAGGGAAGCGATTCGCTTGCAAGGGCATATGGCCTGGAGCTCCAGAAATTCGCGCCACGGCTTAAAGGCAGCCTAGGCTTCAGCCCGAACATGATGTACAGCAAGCCCCACCCGGTAGTCCTCAACACCCTCTACAGCATCTCCAACGGATCTGTGACCTGGGCTCCGAGAAGGATGAGCCTCTACACTTTCCCCGATCCATATGCATCCGAGGCCATGCCCTGGATGACCAACCTCGCGGTACATGAAGGCCGCCATGTAGCGCAGCTGCAGTTCTCCCGCTCTGGTTTCTTCAAGGGATTCCACTGGTTCCTGGGAGAGATGCTGGACGGAGCCCTGGACGCCGTGTATCCCGGTCCGCACCTTCTGGAAGGGGATGCAGTCGTAGCGGAAACAGCCCTTACACAGAGTGGAAGGGGCCGATCAGCTGACTTCCTGGGATACTTCAACATGGCGATGGACCAGGGAGATTTCCGTAACTGGTACCGCTGGCGCTACGGCTCGCAGAAATACTACACACCGGACCATTACCTCACAGGCTACCAGACGATAGCCGGAGTCAGGTATTTCTGGAACGACCCGCTGTTCACGCAGCGTTATTTCGACGGTGTGACCCACCATCCGCTCAGGATCGGCCGGATGCAGAAGACAGTCAAGGACGCTACAGGAATGCGTTTCAAGGCCACCTGGAAAGACCTTCAGGAAAAATATGCGGCCCAGTTCAAGGAGGAAGCCGCCCTCAGGGAGCCATTCATGACTGCAGACGCCATCGTCCAGACCCCGAAGCGCTTCACCACGTGGTACGGGACCGCAGGTACGGATGATGGGACATATGCAATAAAATCCTCTCTTACTCGCCCGTCCACCCTCGTGAAGATTTCTCCGGACGGGAAAGAGTCCACAGTAAGACTCATGTCTTCGCAGGCCTTCAAGCTATCATATGACAAGGCCCTCAACAGGCTCTACTGGAGCGAGCCGGTTCCATCTCCAAGATGGGACCTCAAGCAGAGTTCCAGGATCCGCTACTATGAACCGGCCTCCGGCCGTTCGGTCAGCCTGACTCTCTCATCCAGGATGGTCAATCCCTCCCCGTCACCTGACGGCCTTCTTGTCACAGCTGTGGAATATCCTTATGAAGGCGGTTCCAGGCTGGTCCTTGTGGATGCCTATTCAGGTGGGACCAAAGCCACCCTTCCTGCCCCGGATTCTCTCCAGCTCACTGAGCCCGTGTGGATCCCATCAGACGAAAACGGACGCGGAACCATCTATGTCAGCGGCCTTTCCGACAAAGGATTCGGTATCTACTCCGTCCCCGTCGAAGGCTTCGGCTGGCCCGGAGCCCCTCGCTTCAAAGGAAGTCTCAGGCAGGAACTTGCACCTCAGCCAGTCAAGGTCAAGCAGCTTGTCGCCGCCGGCAGCGCCATCGCCTTCTGCTCGGACAGGACCGGGGTCAATGAAATCTATCAGCTGGAAAACGGAAAGGTCTTCCAGCTGACCTCGACAAGATACGGGGCCTGCGACCCGTCATTCAAGGACGGCAAGCTGCTGTTCTCCGAACTGAGGCCAGAGGGACGGATCCTCAGCACAGCCACCCTCTCACCGAAGGAAGTCGAATTCTCCGATATCCACAAATGGGTCATTGCCGATGCTCTTTCCGAACAGGAAAAGGCCCTTGCCTCAGGCAGTGAATCCCAGGAACCTAATATTTCAGAACCCAGGCACTACTCCAAAATAGGGAACCTGATCCACTTCCATTCCTGGGCGCCTTTCTACTTCAAATATGACGAAATCGCTGAACTGAGCAGCGATGTCCAGTACGACGACTTCGGAATCGGAGCCACGGGCTTCTTCCAGAACACAATGGGCAACTCCTATGGAAGCGTCGGTGTCTCCATGCACAAGAACCCGGACAGCCCGGACGACGGATGGAACAAGGACAACCTGATGGCAGAGGGGCACATCAAATACACCTACACGGGACTTCCCGTGGTCTTCAGCGGGGAATTGCACTTCGGCGACAGGACTGCCCGCGAATACGGCTACAAGCTCATACGAAGGCCATATGCTGAGAATCCCGCCGACACTTCCAGCCTCTACATCGGCAGCAGCAGCAAGAAAAACTACCGGATCCACGGCACCATCAAGGCATATGTTCCCATCTCCTTCTCTTCGGGCGGATGGAACAGAGGACTCGTGCCGCAGGTGTCCTACAATCTCTCCAACGACAGGTACACAGACAATTACGACATCTACACCTATCGCTCCGATGATGACAAAGCCCCGATAATTACCCACCACGAAAACAACGGTTCCTTCCTGGGGCGCCTTGATGTATCCCTGCGCTTCTACAACGTCCAGCAGACCCCGCCATCAAGGATATATCCCCGACTTGGACTCGGCGTAGAGGTCGGAGGAAGGACCTACCCGGGACTTGGCTGGGGTTTCACCCCGTCTTATTACGCATATGCTTACGGCTACCTGCCCGGAATCGGGCAGACACACGGCATACGCCTGTCTGCAACCGTCCAGGCCAATTCCAAGAAATACGTGATGTACGGAGCCAATACCGTTACCTGCAGCCCCCGCGGATTTGCTGACAGCGGAGCCGGATCGGTCCTGTCCCTCTACTGCCCGATGCAGTCCATGATCTCTGCCGAGTACGCCATCCCCTTCGCCCCCGTCGGCTGGTCTTTCCTGAGTCCGGTAGCCTATATCCGTAATTTCGAGGCGATTCCATTCTTCGAATACACCTCCCTGTCCTTCAGCCGCGCTTACAATTACAGGATTGAAACCGGCAGGGACCTGTACAGCGCCGGCATGGACCTCAATGTCAAGCTCGGAAACATAGCCTGGGTGCCCTATCCTGTCAGGGCCGGAATAACCATAGCCTACAACGGAGGCTCGTCGTACCAATTCCTCGAAAAACTCAGCCAGGAACCCGGAAAGATCTATCTCGGATTCCACTTCGACGTGGATCTTTAGCTGCTTCTGAAATAACCCGCTCCGCTTTCAGCGCCCATAGCCGCCCTCGGCATTGTAAGAGGGAGGGGCCCATCGCAGATGGGAGGGGTCGACGAAGTCGACTGTTCTGAAAGCGAAGCGGGTTATTTACTTTTCCTATCCTTGCTGACCCAAAGGAAAAGCAAGATCATCAGGAATCCCCAGGCAAGGAACAATGCAACATACACCCAATAGGGAATACTGGTAGTAATCCCCCTGGTCTCATATTCCTCGAAATTCGGGATGTCGGCATAGTAATAGGCTCCGGCACCGAAATCCAGATTGTCCGAAAGGCCCTTGTTCCAGAACATTATCCACAGGGCCAAAGCTAAAGTGGTGACCGCCGTCACGACAGTCACCACCTTGAATATATTTACCTTACGTCTCAAAAAGGGTCTATTGGAACAGCTCCAATGAAGGAACCGGGAATATCTTACCGGACAGAAGCAGCCAGACTGCGAAGAACGTGAGTGCGATGTTGAAGCTCTGTCCTATGATGTAGAGCCAGAGGACCTTTCCGCCCTGCATACGCTTGACGAGGTCCTTGAAATTCGTGTCAAGGCCTATGCTTGTGAATGCAAGCACGAAGCACCAGTTCTTGTACTGGTCGAGCACCTTGTTGATTGCACCGACCTGGCTGCTTCCGAGGATGTCGGGATTAGCGAGGATAGATGCCACGATGGATGCCACGAAGAAACCGAGGATGAACTTCGGGAAACGCCTCCAGATCTCACCAGCACCAGCTTTTTCACCGGGCTTCTTGTTGACGCTTGTCGCGAAATAGATTGCCACGAAGAATGCGATGAAGCCGATCAGGATGTTCTGGATCATTTTGACAAGGACAGCAGAAGTCTCAGCTACAGAACCACTTCCATATGTACTGCCAGCCACGGCCACGGCTCCTGTCGAGTCGATGGTACCGCCCATCAGAGAGCCGGCCATGATCTCGGGAGTTCCGAAAGACTTGAGCAGCAGGGGCTCGAAAACCATCATGAGGATGGTGAAGATGATGGAAATGGAAATGGTAAGTGAGAGGTCTTCCTTCTTGCAATCGGATGCTGCTCCGGTAGCAATTGCCGCTGAAGTTCCGCAGACAGATGTAGCTGCCGCCATCGTAATGACGAGCGGCTTGTTGTCCATCTTCATGACCTTTGTACCGAGCCACCACATGAAGATGATGACGATCGGAGTCACGATCCACGCGATGCCCAGTCCATAGAGTCCGAATTTGGCGATGTTGGAGAACAGCACGCTGAATCCCATTATTACCAGGCCGGTCTTGATGTAGAACTCTGTCTTGATAGCAGGCTTCAGCCAATTCGGGACACCTACGGTATTGGAAATCAACAGGCCGACCAGAAGAGCCCAGAACGCCCATTCGAGATAGCGGTTAAGGGTGAACTCGGCACTGATGCAACGGACAATGATAGCAACGACAAAGAGACCTATGAAAGCTGGCACATAATCCTTGAGTTTCTCTCCCTGAAGCTTTACTCCTGCGGAAAACAGGATTCCGAGGGTCAGGACGGTTACAAGGGCCCTGCCCCAGAAAGCGCCGCTGGCCAGCTGTTTCCCAAGGGGAACGGCCTTTGACGCCGCCTCACCGACGGTCCATGTCGAAAACTTAAGGGCATTGAAATCGAACGCTTTGCTAAGGACTGCGAAAATGGCCACCGCGATCACAATGAATCCTATCCAGATCGCCAGCCAATCCTCTTTCTTCCAAAGATCGGAAGTTGCTTGTCTGGTACTCATTTTTCAGGTTTATTACACGTTTTCACTTCCCCCCTAATGGGTTGACATTGCGAAGATAGCATTATTTATTAAATTTGTGGCACTTTTGACACCAATTCATGAGATCATGCCGGATTCCATCCAAGGACGCTGCCTCAAATGCGGCAGCATGCAGCAGGTAAAGACATATGAGAGCATAAACACGTCCAAAGACCCATCCCTAAAGGAAAAAGTACTTGACGGATCGTTGTTTACATGGACCTGCCCGCACTGCGGTACCGTGAATCTGGTCACCGGTCCAACCCTGTACCATGACCCCGATGGCAGGCTGATGGTCTGGCTCATGCCCAAGGGGGCGCTGTCCGCCGAACAGGCTGCAGCAGTTGAAAAATCTATGGACGCTGTTTCAGAGTCCCTCAGGAATGACCCGGCAATGGACGGCTACACCCTGCGGCGCGTCGACAGTGTCGGAGACCTCATCGAAAAAGTGAACATACATGAAGCAGGACTGGATGACGTAGCCATCGAAATGTGCAAATACGTCACCCGGATAGAAATGAACCTAGGCGATGCCGCATTCAAGTTCTACCGGCTGGAAGGTCCTGACAATGACATCATTTTCACCTATCCAAAAGACGGCAGCATGATGGGGGTCAGGACTGGATTCAAGGTTTACGGGGACTGCTGCGGCATCCTGTCGCGTAATACGGAAGTGCGTCCAGCCCCGGGTTTCGCCAGGGTGGACGCAGCTTGGTTGTCAGAGAGGATGGGCTGAAAGGCTACTCGTACTTCCCTTCGAACACATCCCTTACCGCCTCAAGATAGGCGTATCCGAACTTCTTGTCCGGCAGCAGGTAACTGTCCTCGATCCATTCATTCCATGCGTTGATGGTGATGAGCTTCACCTGGGTGTCGGCATGTGCATCTGCATAATCCTTCGCCAGCTTGAGATAGGATCCGAACACCCGCGGTTCGCGGTTCTGGTAGATCACATCCTTCTCGGTCTGGGCCGGATAACGCGGAGTGGCATCCCAGCCGACTGAAACGCAAGGATAGAACGGCTCCTTGAGGTAAGCATCGAGCTCCTCGCGGATCTTGACAGATTCTGCCGCATAATGAAGATAATCCTGGTCCTTCATCCCTCCCATGTTGTACAGGGAATAGCCGTCGGTGTTGAGGATCTTCTTGTGGTTCTCGATCCTGGCCTTGTTGGCTTCGTTGAGATGGAATCCGCCTCCGGACATGCCCATGAGATAGACATCCGGGAATCCGGCCTTCTTGACCTCGCTGCGGAACCACTCCATTGCCTTTGCAGCTTCTTCTTCACTGCCGAATCCGTCCACGAAATTCTGGACTGCGAATACGCCGAGTACAGGCTTGCCGTCAATCTTGAAATAGTTCGGAAGCATGAAGTACCTGTTGATCCATATGTCCACTATCTGCCTGAACTCATCCCAGCCTATGCAGGGGTCGAAAAGCAGGTCGGTGTTGTCGCCCCACTTGTGGTAGTTCCAGTAATTGTAGATTACCTTGTGGTTGGCCCACATCACGTAGAACCTCATCTTCCCGTTGCTGGGAGCCTTGAGGAAGCCGTTTTCCAGGGCGCTCTGCAGGTAAGGACCATTGTATTCGTCTCCCCTCTTGTACCAGTACCAGTCGTAGCAGAAAGTGTTGACTCCGTACTTCAGGGCTGTCTGGATCCATTTCTCCACTACTACGGGATCATCATCCATCTCGTAACCCCACAGAGGCTGCTTAGGCTGATAGTGTCCTGGGAACCTGGCATTTCCTTTCTGAATTACCTCCCATTCACCTATCCCCTCTGTCCAGAGGTATTTCCGTGCCACGGGATCATCATGACAAGACGGCCAGATGTAAGCTGAGACATAATAGCCTTCCTTGAGATTCTTTTCCCCGAGGGTCAGCTGGTCGTCCCCCGCTGAAGAACAGCCAGATATGAACGCAACTGCGGCGACCGCAAATAGAGAGAGTAAAACAGGACGTTTCATTGTCATTCGGTTTTATTTGCCTATAACCTTCAGGAGAGCCTCCTCCATTGCCTTGTAACCGGCAAGGTTGGGATGGACGTCATCCTTGGTGTATTCTTTCGTATACCTCTGCCCGTCTTTAGTCAGGACCTTGGCATAATCTACGAGTTTGATGCGGTTGCTGTTGGCATATGCGCGGATCATGTCGTTCACCTTGTCGACCGTCGCAGACACGTCCCCGAGCTGAGGCCTCCACGGGAATGTGGTGGTCGGGGTCAGGGTGCAGAGAATCGGCTTGATGTGGTGCAGTTTCGCAAGTTCGCACATAGATTTGATATTGCCCATTATCCCTTCTACGGGAATCGCGCCGTTGTTGCAGGCGATGTCGTTGATTCCGGCAAGGATTACGACCTTCTTAGGATTAAGGTCTATGACATCCTGCCTGAAACGGACGACCATCTCGCTTGTCGTCTGTCCGCTGATCCCGCGTCCCAGGAAATTGTGCTCCTTGAAGAAATCCGGATCCTGCCTGGGCCATGCATCAGTAATGGAATCCCCGTAAAGGACTGCAGCCGGACGGGTGGAATTCTCAGCCTTGTACGTCTCATTAGCATTTGAGTAGCGGTCGAATTTCGCCCAGTTTTTCTTCAGCAGGTCCTCCTGGGCAGACAGGCTGACAGCAAAAAGTGTCATACAAGCCGCAACCGCGAAAAACGCACGTAAACTCTTGATAAACATAGCTATAGTGTTGTTAGTTTGATTTGTGTTAAATTAACCGAAATCCAACTATCTCTACTAACTTCCTTTAATTCAGATTATTCGACCCTGCGGGCGCCGTCACTGATAACTACATCGTAAACCTTGGGAGCGTGACCGAATTTCTCCTCGAAAGAGGTCGTGGCTTCCTTGATGAAGGCATCATAGAGCTCTTTCTTGACCAGGTTGATGGTGCACCCTCCGAAGCCTCCGCCCATGACACGGGAGCCGGTGACATCGCATTTGCGGGCGACCTTGTTGAGGAAGTCGAGTTCTTCGCAGCTGACCTCATAGAGCTTGGACATGCCGAAGTGGGTCTGGTACATCATCTCACCGGCGGTCTCGTAGTCACCGCGCTCCAGGGCATCGCAGAAGTCGAGCACGCGCTGGACCTCACCGATTACATACTCAGCGCGGAGGAAGTCCTCCTCGGGGATCTCGGAGCGTACTTCCTCGAGCCACACACGCTTGGCGTCACTGAGGAACTCCACCTCGGGGTGATACTTACGGATCGCAGCTGCTGCGTTCTCGCAAGAGGCACGGCGCTTGTTGTAGGCGGAGGAGGCGAGCTCATGCTTGACACAGGAGTCAATCAGGACGAGCTTATAGCCCTCGGCTTCCGGGTCGAAGGGGACATACTTGTACTCAAGGGTCTTGCAGTTGAGGCGGATGAGGTTGCCCTTCTTGCCGAAGCAGGAGGCGAACTGGTCCATGATGCCGCATTTGACCCCGCAGTAGTTGTGCTCGGTGCTCTGGCCGATCTTAGCGAGCTCAAACTTGTCTATCCCGTTCTGGAAAATGTAATTGATGGCATATGCGAACGTGCTTTCAAGGGCGGCAGACGAGCTGAGGCCGGCTCCCAGGGGGACATCTCCTGCAAATACGGTGTCGAAACCTTCTACCTTGCCGCCGCGTTTGATGGTCTCGCGGCACACGCCGAAGATGTAATCAGCCCATGCCTGCTGGGGCTTGTTGTCTACTTCCAGGCCGAATTCTACATATTCATCGTAATCAAGTGAGAAAGCGCGCACTTTTCCGGTGCCGTTCAGCTTGACTTCGGCCATTATACCCTTGTCAATCGCTCCGGGAAAGACATATCCGCCGTTATAGTCGGTGTGCTCTCCAATAAGGTTAACCCTGCCTG
>Ga0256405_10007889_pt1 | contig 15635 bp, 18 predicted proteins | sample RumenRJG_02DNA_FD_189096 | JGI IMG/M metagenome (GOLD analysis project Ga0256405, IMG submission 189096) | Bovine rumen microbial communities from Lethbridge, Alberta, Canada - RJG_02 | ecosystem: Host-associated > Mammals > Digestive system > Stomach > Rumen | place: Canada: Alberta... | reverse complement strand
AAAATTAACAATGTCTGAAGAACAAAAAGAAGAAATGACTGTTGAAGCAGTGGAAGAAGTATCTGAAGCAGCAGATTCAACAGAAACAGCTACAGAAGAAAAACCTGCTAAAGGCTCTAGAAGAGGAAAAGGCAGAAAACAAAAAATAGAAAATATTGAAGAAAAACCTCAATCAGAATGGACTGAAAGAGTTGTTCAAATTAGCCGTGTAACAAAAGTTGTAAAAGGTGGTAAGAAATTAAGTTTTCGTGCAATCGTTATCGTTGGAAACCAAAAAGGTCAAGTAGGTGTTGGTTGTGCAAAAGCTTCTGAAGTTATTATTGCTATACAAAAAGCAATTGCTGATGGAAGAAAGAATTTAATTACAGTTCCTATTTTTAAAACAACAATACCACATCCAATCACTGGAAGATCTGGTGCTGGAGCAGTTATGTTAAGACCGGCTTCAGAAGGTACCGGAATTATTGCAGGTGGTGCTGTTCGTTCAGTACTGGAACTTGCAGGAATTGAAAATATTCTTTCAAAATCTTTAGGTTCTAAATCACCACTTAACGCAGCTAACGCAACTTTAGATGCTCTAAAGAAATTAACTCCGTTTAGCGACGTAGCAAAAAGACGTGGTTTAACTATGGCTGAATTACTAAACTAAGGTAATAAACTAACATCATAAGAAAAGGAAAAATAAAATGGCTAAGAAAAATGATAATAAACAAATTAAAATTAAACTAACTGGCAGTTTAATAGGAGCATCTGAAGCTCAACGCAGAGTTGTCAGAGGTCTTGGTTTAACAAAAAAAGATCAAGTTGTTGAACACTATGATTCCGCAACTATTATGGGTATGGTAAATAAAGTATCTCACCTTGTAAAAGTTGTTGATTAATAGAAATAACACTGTTAGATAATAAACAAAAAAATTATATTAAATAAAATTAGAAATGAGGAAAATAAAATGGCAAAAACAGTTACATTAGAAGATTTAAGACCTGCCGAAGGTTCTACTCATAAAATAAAGAGAGTAGGCAGAGGTCGTTCATCAGGAAGAGGTAAAACTTCATGCCGTGGACATAACGGAGAAGGTCAACGTTCAGGCAGCGCTGCTAAAAGAGGTTTCGAAGGCGGACAAATGCCTGCATACAGAAGACTTCCTAAATTAAAAGGCTTCCAAATAATTAACAAATTGAATTATGAAGCAATTAATGTTGGCAGACTTGAAGCTCTTGGTTTAAAAGAAATAAGTCTTGAAGCATTAAAAGAAGCAAGAAAAGCTCATCCGTCAGCTGATGGATTAAGAATTCTTGGTAATGGAGAAATTAAATCTGCGCTTACAGTTAAAGCAAGCTATGTAACACCATCAGCTAAAGCTAAGATTGAAGCTGCAGGAGGAAAGGTTGAGATAGTATAATGGCACAAATGAGAATGCCCGGGACTGAAGATTTACTATCAATGTGGAATGCTTCAGGCCTAAAACAAAAAATCATATTTACATTATTAATGATTGCAGCATTTAGATTTGGCGCTCAATTACCTTTATTTGGTATTAACAACGCTGTATTTCAAAACATTGCAAGCGGAAATAATATCATAGGTTTTCTTGATTTATTTTCCGGCGGAGCACTGGGTAGCGTTTCAATATTTGCATTAGGTATTGGACCATACATTACCGCATCAATTATTGTGCAGTTAGTATCAGTTGTTATTCCATCTTTGGAAAAACTTCAAAAAGAAGAAGGTGAAGCGGGCAGAAGGAAATTAGCCCAATATACAAGAATATTCACTGTTATATTGGCTGTATTTCAATCTTTAATATTTATGACATTTTTGAGACACTTACCGGGTTCTATTGTCGCATCTGTTCCTCATATTCCATTTTACATAAGTTCAATACTTGTTTTAACGGCAGGTTCTGTACTTGTAATGTGGATTTCAGAGTTAATAACCGAACGCGGCATAGGTAATGGTGGATCTTTGATAATCTTTATAGGTATATTATCCGGAATTCCGGTATATGCAGAGAGAACAGCTCAAGTTGTTGCTCATAGCACAGCAATGCAATTAGGACTTGTTGCTTTCTTGGCAATATTCCTTGTAACAATGGTTTTAATCGTTGTTATGCATGAAGCTATCAGAAAAGTTATAATTATTAATCCAAAAAGACAAGTTGGGAATAAAGTATATGGTGGAATGAACTCATATATTCCGTTTAAACTTAATCCCGGTGGAGTTATGCCTATCATTTTTGCAATTGCAATATTGTTGTTCCCGTCAACTGTTCTTAGTTTGGTAGGACAAGCTAACTTTAAAAACCCTGCGGTACAGGATTTTGTAGTTAGATTAACTCAAATAATGAGTCCTGACGGCGCAACATATTATATACTATATTTCTTATTAATTGTTGCTTTAACATTCTTCTATGCATCAATTATGCCAAATATGCAGCCTAAAGATATTGCTACCAATTTGAAGAAATATGGTTCTTCAATTCCTGGAATAAAACCCGGAAAACCTACTGCAGAAGCCTTGGATAAGATATTAACAAAAACTACGTTTATCGGAGCTATGGGGTTGGGTATTGTAGCCTTAATTCCATCTTTCGCAAGTTATGTTACAAATATCAAAACTATTCAAGGTATAGGCGCTACTTCATTAATAATCATGGTAGGTGTTGCTCTTGATTTAATTAACCAAGTTAGGACTCACTTACTTGCAAGAAATTATGAATCGTTCTTAAAAGAATAAGACAAAGAACTAAAATACAAAAGAGCAGACAGTTAACTGTCTGCTTTTTTTGTATTCTAACGATTTAGAAGAAACATAATACTTTTGGATTACAAAAGGGCTAAAATTTAGATATAACAGGTAATGATTACTGAAGAAAAAAAGGATAGTATAAGAATGTAAATCCTCAACTCTTCTGATTGCTCAGTATTAGCTCCCATAAATCATTTGGGAGCATTTTTTTATTAATATATTGCGCAAAACATAAAAATAATATATAATTTAGTTAACATTATTATATAAGGGGACTGCACATGAGAGAGTTAATTGAAAAAGATCAAAGAATAACAATGATTCCCACAGACTTTAAATTTTCAAATAAAGGGACAGTAACAAATGTTTCTCCTGATGGATTTGAGTTGCAATTAGATTATCCTGCTGACGGAATTTTAACCAATAATTACTGTGAATTTTATACTGATACAAAACATGGGACTTTATATTTTGAGTCATTCGCAAAAGAAATTGGCGATAATAATGTTTTAAAAATTGCAAGTCCTGCAAGACACAAGTTTTTACAAAGAAGAAAATTTACCCGTATAAAATACATGCACGATTTAGAAATATCAAATAATGGTCAATCACATAAGATTTCTACACTGGATATATCTGCAGGCGGTATGAAATTCAAAACATTTGACAATATTGATATTGACGGCAGATACACTATTACACTTCCGCTTACAGGAGATTTATCCGTTACCGGTTATTACAAACCAATAAGAATTGAGAAGGGTGATGACGGATGTTATATTCACTCCGGAAGATTTGAGTTTGACCAAAATCACGATAGAATGATTTTAATTCAGTATTGCACTAAACGAAGTATTGAAATTAAAAACAAATAAGGTGTAATGTGAGCATAATTAAATTACTTAAAAAGAAATGTAACACGGCTCTATTTACAACCCCATCACATTCTCAACGATTTTTTGTTATTAACAAACTCCGAAATCTATACAAATATGATATTTCGGAGACAGATTTCCACAATCCACAAAAAGAACTTTCAAGAGCAGAGAACTATGCCGCATCCGTATACGGGACAAAAGCTACAAAATTTTTGACAAACGGCTCGACTTCTGGAATCATTGCAGCTGTGCTTAGTTGCATAAAAGAAGGCGATGAAATTCTTATATGGAAAGAAGCTCATCCATGTCACAAAAATGCAGCCATACTAGCCGGCGCAAAAATTAATTACTACGAAATACCAACAGATGAAGAATGGGGAATTCCAACGAAAACGAGCATTGACACAATAGAACCAATTATAAAAAATAATCCAAAAATAAAAGCTTTAATCGTAACCTCCCCAACTTATGAAGGAATCGTTTCTGACATAATAAGCTTAAAAAAAATGTGCCGGAAATACAATGTTTATCTCATAGTAGACGAAGCTCACGGTGCATTATATCCGTTCTGCGATGAATTACCACAGTCAGCAGTTAATATAGCAGATTTTACAATACAATCATTACATAAGACCGCCGGCGGGTTAAACCCCACTGCATTAGTTCACACAAATACAAACTTAGATATAGACCAAGCTTTAAGTTTAATTTCAACTACATCCCCATCATACCCACTGCTTGCAACAATTGAGGCAAATATTCGCTATCTAAACTCTGCTAAAGGCAGACAATCAATTAAAAACCTACTAACAAATATAGAAAACCTAAAAAAAGAATGTCCGAATTGCGAATTTGGAGGAGACGATAAAACAAAGATACTTGTAAAAATCGCCGGTTTATCAGGGTTTCAACTGTCAGAAATTCTATATAAAAAATACAATATTGAAGATGAGAAAACAAACTATATCTCAACAATGCTATTATGCGGAATCGGCACCGATAAAAAGAAACTAACACGTTTAAAAAATGCACTTAGATCTATAAAAAAACAATAATACATATTAATTCTTTCATGTTATAATTTACTCAAAGGGATATATGTAATGAAAGTCAATGTAAATTGTAAAACACTTAAGGATACAAAAGATTTAGCACAGAAATTTGCAGGACTTGTTTTGGAAGGATGCTTTGTAAATTTATACGGTGAAATAGGTGCAGGTAAAACGGCCTTCGTGAAACTGGTAGCGGAAGCTCTTGATGTAAAAGAACGTGTAACTTCACCAAGTTTTGTAATCCTCAATGAGTACCATAGCGGAAAAATTCCAATGTATCATTTTGATTTATACAGACTTGAAAACGAAGGGGTTAAGACTATTTTGGATGAATTAAGAGAGTATTCCGAAGGGAAAAAATTGACTTTCGTAGAATGGGCTGAATTTTCACAAGATGAAATTCCGTTTGATCATCTTAAAATTAACGTAACATATGATGATGACGACTCCAGAACATACTCTTTTGAATCTAATTCGCAGTCAACAGATAAAATACTTGAAGGATTAATAAAATGACTCAAGATATAACCTTAGCTTTTGATACATGTTTAGATAAAATGTATTTGACATTAATGTCCGACAATACAACACTGGACTCTAAAATAGTTGAAAATCATGATGAAAAATATCATTCAGCTTTTTTGATATCGACTATTAAAGAAACATTAAAAGCTAATAACCTAAAGCCGCAAGATATAACTCTTATAGCGACAAACATAGGGCCCGGAAGTTTTACAGGAATCAGAGCATGCACAACAGTTGCACGGGTAATGGCCCAACAACTAAATTGCAAAGCTGTTGGCATATCCTCTCTTGAAATACTTTCTAAAATTGAAAATGACGTTGATATTGTTGCTTTAGATGCAAGAAAAAACAAAGCGTACTTGTATGCAGACAATGAAATTAAGGGTGCTATTGACCTAGAACAAGTGGTAAAACTAAGCAACGGGAAAAAGATAATAACAGATAATAAACTTAAGCCTATCCTTGGTGGCAAATCTTATCAAGAAATATCGGCATCTCTTGGAGATATTTTGGCAAAATCTGCCTTGGAAAAAATTAAAACTTGTGACGGAGACTGGCGAAAGTTAAAACCACTATACATACAGCCGCCACCTATGGGATAATATTTCTTAACATTAGAGCAAAAAAAAAATATCAGCAATTTTAAAATCATATGCATATCACGGGAGTTACAATATTTTCATATAAAAACAGTCTGCCCAGAGAGCAGTTACATCCTTATGCGAACAAAAAGTCTCCCCACTATTCTTTTAAGAAAAACCTAAGTTTTACAGCAATAAAAACTCCCGGAGAATTCCGTCTAATTACTAAGACTAACAAAATTCACTGTCCTTATTGCAACAAAATAATGATATACGGAGGGACCTTAAACGATATGCTAAAATCCGGAGTCTTCAGCGGTTCTGCTAAAGACTTTGTTAAGGCTGTTTCTCCATACGAAGAAAGCTTAAAAAGAGGGCATAAAGTTGTATTTAACCAAATAAAAAAATATGCACAACAAAGCCCACAAACTCACGTTTCTGAAATTATACAATTATTATACTCTAAATCAATAAAAAGCCTTGTAAAAACACAATCAAATATATTTAAAGAGTTGATATCAAAATCTAAAGAGCTTTCTCCTGATATGCAAAAAAATTTTAGAGAGTTTATAAAGATACAGCACAAAAGATTGTACGAAATTCCCACAATTCAAAAATTTAACTCTGACACTTTTGCATATAAAATGAAAAAAATGGCAGGCACAATAAGCAACGAGGGCCTAAAGAATTATATTTGCACCTTGGCAGATGCTCTAAATAACAAAGAACTTTCCAAAAATAATAAAGTTATTTCAGATCTACTAAAAAGCTCAACAAAAGGGCAAAATACAGAAAATTTAAACACTATTCAAGTAAAAAAAATTATAATAGACAAAATTAATAAAGTAGGAGAAAGGTTAGACAGAAGAGATATTCAGGAATTGTGCAAAACCTCAAACAAAATGCTTGAAGGCAGACCTGTCGTCGTAAGTTTTTCTAATAAAGAATTTATGAGAGATTTAGCAACAACACAACTTCAGAGCATAAGAAAAACACCGCTATACTACGAAATGATTGAAATCGCCAAAAAACTTCCTTCTTCAAAAAGTAACATGAATTCATTTGTCGTTAAGCATAAATACTCGGATTCAGATACAATTGGTTACAAATTATTAGAACCCTCAATAACAACAATCGAGCATATTAAGCCCCGTTCAGAACAAGGAGAAGATGTTATTGAAAATATGGCACTGGCATGCAAATTTGATAATAATGAACGACAATCTATTCCTCAATATATCTATTTGAACAAATGGAATAAACGAAATCCTCAAAAGTATTTTAACGACATAATTAACTTGTCAAATAAAGAAGATACTCTAGATTCAACACAAATAACACAAATGGCTAAAGCATTTGACAACGAAGGACACGTAAAAATTAACATCACAAAAATTGATCAAAAGGCAAAAAAATGAAAATATATGGAATAAGTAACACAACAAAAAATAATACGGTTACATATAAACCAAGACAAACAAATAATCTGATTCTTAATGATTACAGATTAAGAAATCTATCTTCTGACACTATAACATTTAGTGCAAAGATACCGGCAATTACAACACCTACAGTAGAAGATTTGGTAAATAGGACAAGAGCCGTAGATATTTTAAGATTCAATGTTTTGCGACTCGCCAAATACAAAATACCCTGTCCTGTATGCGGTCATATTATGCTCGACGTTGATTCCTTTAATAGATTTGAATCAAAAGTTCTCAAAACAACTGATCCGGGAAGACTTATTAAATATATAGGAGAATATAAACAATACCTGCATCCAATAGAATCAAAAATATTTTCAATGATGAAATCCCTTCACCACGATTATCCGGACATGACATTATTAGAAATGCTTAAAAAGAAATTACCTAAAGCAGAAACAGCAATTGTCCATGAGCAATCACAAATATTTACCAATATAGGCTTAATGAGCAGAGATTTGCCTGATGCAGAAAGAATAGCTGTCCAAGATCTAATTAATGAAACATACGCTAGAATTTTAGATCCACAAGAGACCTCTAGATTTAGTAGAAGAATATTTATTAACAAATTAAAAAACATCTTTGTACCGGAATGGAAAAGAACGCAAAAAACAGATGAAATCCCTGCACTGTACAGTCTGGATGCCTTAAAAATTATTGAAGAAGCAACAAAACTACCTATGGCATACAATAATGAAAAAGCATTTATAGTAAAATATGCCAAAAGAAATTATAAAGATGCAAACCCTGATCAAAAGTTAGCCCTAAGAATGCTAAGCAACTCTGTAGCAACAATAGAACATATCAAGCCGCAAAAACGTAACGGAGGTACCAGCCCTAATAACATCTCTCTGGAATGTGCTTGCGACAACAACAGACGAGGACACGACTCCATTATAGAACAAGTCGCAGAAAATCCACAAATGATTACTAACTTTCCAAGATACATAAAGAAATTATGCGAAGTACACAATAATGGTAAAGTTGAAAAAGCCTATATTAAACAACAAAATAAAGCGTATAAAGATGCTTCTTACGGAATATTAAACGCTGACGAAGAAATAACAAGACTTCACTGGGAAAGACCGAAGCGTCTTCGACTTAAATCTGGCTATACTCCGACAATTGAAGAAAGACGTGCCAACAAAAAACTAAAATTAAAAAAGAAATACGCAAAGGCAAAAATTATTAAAATGAATAGAAAAAACCGAAATAACAGAGCCAAACGCAGATAAATATTAACAATTGTAAAAATTTTAACTGAATTCCTAAACTTTTATCAAAAAAATGCCGATAAAACTAATATACAAAAGATAGGAATTCAAGAATGACAGAAACAGGCGCATCTTTTAACAGACCTTACAAACCCTTCGGGTTTAATATAAAAGTTCCAGAAATAGGAGAGCACACAATAAAGCTTGCGGAAGGAACACTTACCGGTATTGTCTCATCTCCGGTTGAGCCGCTTTTTGATTTTCTTGAAGAAAATGAACAAGTTTTCAACGGCGATATAAACTTTGAAATAAATAAATTATTTGCACAAAATTTCACAATAGGTTCGGCAATGCGTCTTGAAGACGAAAAAATGAACGGAATGCCGCCAAAATTTGATATGCATTTTTAAAAAATTTTATAACCTTCTACACTACCTACACTAACTTTAAGCCTTATAATAAGGCTTTTTTCTTATCTATTTATGATATGTTTCGCCTCTCATAATTTTAAAGGCTCGATAAATTTGTTCAACCAATAATAATCGAGCAAACTGGTGCAAAAATGTCATTTTAGACATGCTTAACTTTAAATCAGCCCTTTTAGAAACGATATTAGAAATGCCGTGAGATGACCCTATAACAAAAGCTACATCATTTATACCGTCATTCATAAGCATTTTAAGCTTATCTGAAAATTCTTCGGAAGAAAACTGTTTTCCAAGAATCTCTAATGTTATAACAAAAGTTTTCGGCTTAATATGGGACAGAATCTTTTCCGCTTCTTCATCCAAGGCTCTGGAAATCAAATTATCCTCCTTAACCTCAATTGGCATAATCTCGATTATTTCCAAAGAAGTATAAGGAGAAAGTCGCTTCAAAAACTCATCAATACCTTCTTTAATAAAGCGTTCTTTAATTTTTCCTAACGCAATAATTTTAATGTTCATCAGAAACCTTTGCCATATAAATAGTTTGAGACGGGAACGCAAACTCAATACCTTCTTGCCTAAACTGCTTTACCGCTTCAAGAATAAATTTTTCACGTTCTTTTACAAACTTCGCCCATACTTTTGTTTTTACATAAGCATGAACTCTGATATTAATAGAACTTGAATCCAAAGTTTCTACATATACAACATAATCCTTGGAAATTTCAGGTGTATTTTCTAAAATCTTTTCTAGAATATTTACAGCTTGTTTCAATTTTTCATCAGGTGTATCATAAGTAACTCCAAAAGTTTCAAAAATTCTTCTTCTGTGACACATTGATACATTAACAACTTCAGTATTTGCAATAACACTGTTTGGTATTACAGTTAAGAAATTATCCAGAGTCCTTATTTTAGTAGAACGCATATTTACAGATTCAACAGTTCCCTCGTAATTTCCTATTTTGATATAATCCCCGATCTTAAAAGATTTGTCTGCAATAATAGAAATAGTACCAAAAATGTTTGATAAAGTAGTATTAGCCGCAAAGCCGACAGCTAACCCTGTAATACCAAAGCCGGCTATAAGTGATGAAACGGAATAGCCATGAGTCTGCAGAAAACCTGCAAACATAATAAAGAAAATAGTAAATTTAATAATTTTATTGACAATTGCCACTATTTTAACGACCTGACTGTTTTTATCACCGGCAATAATGCGATCTGAAATAGATTTTTCAAATATATCAAGTGCTTTGCAAATAGCAATTAAAATAGCGACATTAACAATTAATTCAAATATAATGCCCAGATGAAAATCCTGCAAAATTTGAGCAATTCTAAGAAATTGATTATGAATCTCTTCAAGCATAAAAAAGTCCTTATATTAAATAACAAGACAATTGTATCATAAATACAAATAATTACTTGCAAAAAAAATATCTTTGTAATAGTATATGGGAGTAATGCGGACGTAGCTCAGTTGCCAAGTGAGGCTTGTCGAACGTAATCAGGTAACTACTCTACCAACTGAGAGACTAAAGCAAATAACAATTGAATATTAATGCGGACGTAGCTCAGTTGGTAGAGTATCTGCCTTCCAAGCAGACTGTCGCGAGTTCGAGTCTCGTCGTCCGCTCCATAAAGAAGCTCCATCAGAAAAGGTGGGGCTTTTTTATAGATCGATAAAGACGAGAACTCGCCGAATCGAGTCAAAAGCGAGTATAATAATGCACGGCACTAACATATCATATAATACAAAATTACACTAAAGCACATACATAAAACTCCTTAAAGAAGTCCTACATTTTTATTTAGAAGTGAATATGTTTTTGTTTATATTTTACGATAATTGTTTTCTATTAAATTTTGTAAAATATTTATTTTTCCTCGCAAAAATTTTTTTTTACGTGTATTATACAAGGAACTTACAAATAATGAGGAGTATAAAACACATGGCAAAAATTAATTCTATTACAAACTATTTACCACCAAAAAGTCTAGGAGAAGGTCTTAAAAGAGTAAAACAAGCAATGGGATGCGCTGGAGAATGCATATATAACGGCAACGGACACAGACTTTACGAAACTTTTGATAAAAGCACAGTTTATATGACAATCGGAGAATTGCACAAAACCCCAAACATTGTAGCTACCGATAGACCTTTTCTCCACACAGATTACGACACATTTGCAGGAACAGTTTTGAGAATAAGAAATTCCTCAAATGCCGGCAAAAGGAATACACGCCCAAATCAATTACTTCAATTGATGAGAACAAGATTTTTCTCAAATTCAGTTAAAGATTCATCCGGAAAGGAATACAAACCTATACATGCAATTACCGATTTTGGAATTATAAATTCAAAAGAAGGAAAGCCTGTTGTAAAATACGGATATGGAAAGCATAAAGGAATCGAAGGTATAGCCGGAACTGTAAAAGAAATTAAATCAGAAGAGGTTCCTAAAGAATACACCGGAGTAAATGCTCCCGACGGTAATATTGTATATTATCTCAAAGATACCGTTCGTAACGGCAAAAGATCCGTAGAAATGAAAATGTTTGAAACAGGTCTTAACGTACCTATTTTATAAAGCTAAAACTTTACTTAAATCAACATCTTTTGGATTGATTATACGTTCAGAGCTTATGTACATGCTTTGTTTTGCAAGTATGTCTTGAGCTCTGGATTTGTATATTCGCATCCACTCATAAAATCCGTCGCCGCCAACAGAACCAAATCCTAATTTTTTATATTTCATAACAGGATTAAACGGACTATCTATCAGTGCTTCTAAATCTATCTTTTGCGCATTTGATTTTATAAAACGTCCGAATAACTCATTAAATAAAATTTGTCCGGCATATGGAACTCTATGCTCTACCTTATCAGGAAAAGTTACTACATAATTTAGATTAAACTTTGAGCCTAAATCCGAATAATTAAGAATTCCGCATGGCTTGTTATTACATGTTCCTATAAAGGCTTTTTTCCCCGAATAATTCGCCGTTTTTACTGCAAATTCAAGAAGCTGATTCCAAACTTCCAAATACCTTTTATTCATTTTTGGCATGAGTTTTGATAAATCAGTATTGTTATACATATCTTTCAAAAATGCACTATCTGCAGGCGTAATATCATAAATACCATATTTATTAGATATACCCTTAACTGACACCCTTGAAACAGGTATCCCTGTGAAATTTATCTGCCTGACTGTTTCTACTTTCATACTTCTATATAAACACAAACGTTTTAAAATAGCAAAATAAAGGCTCCGAACGGAGCCGATGGATGGTTTAATTAAAACATTTAGGAGTTTAAATTTATAAACATGTAAATACGTATTAAATTAATCTACTACAATAGTAGCAGATTAATTTAAAAATGGCAAATTTTTTGTTATATAATTTCATTAAGGAAATACTAAACTCGCCGGAGAATAAGATATAGTGTTTATCTTACACTTGCGATTAGTGTTTACAATTCTTAACATTATAGTTGAATTGAATTACATTTTCTTACTACAGTGCTAGTATATAAATAGGAGTATATGAAATGAAAAAAATAATAGTTTTAAGTTTAATATTAGCCTTCCAATATGTATTTGCGCTTGGGAATTTCACCTCAACAAAGACTTATGCTGACAGTTATTTAAATAGAACTCCATATTCCAGATTCGGAAATAATTTTTCAAACAATACTTCAATAAATAACCGTTCTAATGGAATAACTACAATTCAAAGGACTAATTCAGGAATAGTCCCCGGATATCAAAGAGGTACAATTTCACAAAATGCGCATTATCAACAAATGCCGCCGATTCCGCCTCAGCATATTCAGCATGTCAATACATATCCGCAACATCATATACAATATGTTGGGGGACAGCCAATATTGACTAATGGTGTTCATGTAATTAATCAACCACAAGTATATACTCAAACATATTATCCGAATACAGGATATATACAAACCACAAGCAATTATACTCCATATTACCAAAATACCTATATTCCGCCACGAGTATACACAACAACATCTACATCTACATACTATCCTGTGAGCACTACATATATAAACAATGGCAACGGAATTACAGGAACAATAACAACAGAAAAAAGATATACCTCAACATGGAGAAATAATCTAAACAGATTTCTGTCCTGGTAACATTCTTTATAACTAGATAAAAACTAATTATAATTGACTATTTTTTTATAAAAAGGGTTACATTTTTTATTCATATATGTTATAATATATGTGTAATGGTCTTAAGAATTCATGAAAAACTATAGGAGGTTTATCATGGAAGCTATTAATTTAATCTTGTTTGGATTCATTGTTTACACAGCATTAATTGTAGTACCAAGCATTTGGGAAGAATTAACTACTGAAAACTAAACCAAACTCGTCCGAATAAAATAAATACCGGAGGAGATAGGATTGAATTATTTTTGAATATTAATTCGCCATTTACCAAATTACAACAAATTTAAAGTGTATATTTTACGTTTAACCCAAAACTTCATTGATACATTCGTACGCAACATTTGCCGCATATGTTAGCTGCTCTTGATTGATTACAAGCGGAGGATTAAAGTATATAACATCGCCTAAAGGTCTGAGTATAACACCTTTTTTTAGAGCTTTTTTATAAATTTGATATCCATATCGCATTTTTGAATCAAAACATTCTTTTGTCTTTGGATTTTTAACCAGTTCTATCGCATTAATCAAACCTATAGAACGAATTTCACCAACATATTTGTGTTCAGAGAATTTTTCATTGAGAAAATTCTTGAAAAATATAGCATTTTCATTAGCCGTTCTTAACACAGAACCGTCAGCCATAATATCCAATACGGCATTTGCCGCAGAACAGGCAAGAGGATTTCCGCTATATGTATGCGAATGCATAAAGGCTTTACCTGTAGAATAATCTGCATAAAATGCATCGTAAATTTCTTGAGTTGTGACAGCAATGGACATCGGCATATACCCACCGGTCAATCCCTTTGACAAACACATAATATCAGGAGAAACGCCTGCGTGATCAAAAGCGAAAAATTTACCCGTCCTTCCATATCCTGTAGCTATTTCATCCGCAAGAATATGCACATTAAACTTATCACACAAAGTTCTTAGTTTTTTCAAATATAATGGGGGATATATTTTCATACCAGCTGACCCCTGAAGCAATGGTTCAAGCACGATAGCACAAGTTTCTTCGCCATATTGCTCAAAGATTTTCTCCGCATTTTCAAAACATTCACAAGAACAATTGTCTCTACATTTTCCATACGGGCATCTATAACAATCAGGCCCCTTGATTCTTATTATATCCATCAATAGGGGTTTATAAATTTTTGTATACAAATCGCAATCACCTATAGACAAAGCCCCTATAGTTTCACCATGATAAGCGTCCGTCAATGCCATAAAACGAGTTTTTTTCGTATTACCAACCTGTTGATGATATTGAAAACTCATCTTCATAGAAGACTCTATTGAAGATGAACCGTTATCTGAAAAGTTAAATTTACACAAGCCTTTAGGCAAAACCGTCATCAATTTTTCACATAATTGAATTGCCGGTTTATTTGAAAAGTTTGCAAATATCACATGTTCCAACTCATCAACCTGTTTTTTTATCGCTGCATTAATTTTTGGATTACAGTGTCCGAGAAGATTACACCACCAAGAACTGATAACATCCAAATATCGGTTACCGTCAACATCATACAAATATACACCTTCACCTCTATCAACAACAATAGGAGGTAATTCCTCATAATCCTTCATCTGAGAACAAGGATGCCATATATATTCTAAATCTCTTTCACTCCACGTTTTCACAACTATATCTCCTCAAATATACTCAAAATACTATCTAAATCACAAATCAACTCATTTGCATCATCATTAACCGTCGCAATAATATTTGTATTACACAAACTTTCGATTTGCTTTTTATTATCTAATTGCATAAAATCAGAAGAATTAAACCTGTTTAATATAATACCGTTAACTTTTATACCATTATTTTTGGCGTATTCGGAAGTTAATAATGCGTAGTTGATAGAACCTAATTTGGCATCTGAGACAAATACCACACTAAGATCTAAACCTTTTATAATATCACCTATTAAAAAATGATTTGTTCCGGTTAAATTCATCGGACAAGTAATTCCTCCGGCTCCCTCGACAACAACATAATCAAACTTTGATTTCAATTTTTCAAAATCATATTTTATCTTATCCAAACTAATAGGGTTATCTTCCATTATAGAAGCCAAATGGGGAGAAACAGCCGGCTTAAATATATAAGATGAATATTGAATAGCTTCACCATCAAGTCCTGCTATTTTTTTCACATATTCACAATCCCCCGGATACAATCGGCCTTCATGAACTTCAGCCCCACTCAACACCGGCTTATAATATCCGCAATTGATACCGTTATCACGCAATTTTTTAACTAAAAGTGCAGATACATAAGTTTTCCCAACATCTGTACCTGTAGCTGTAATAAATATCCCTCTGGTCATAATAAAATCCTCATACAAAGAATAGCATATATCGAATAATTTCATATTTCAAGATGAGAATTTATATACCCTTGAAAAAAAAATAGGATTGAGTTATGCTTTTAGTGTAAAAGGTACACTTTAATTAGAATTATATGGCAGGAAATATGACAACAAATACAAATGAAAACAT
>Ga0256405_10007888_pt1 | contig 15636 bp, 14 predicted proteins | sample RumenRJG_02DNA_FD_189096 | JGI IMG/M metagenome (GOLD analysis project Ga0256405, IMG submission 189096) | Bovine rumen microbial communities from Lethbridge, Alberta, Canada - RJG_02 | ecosystem: Host-associated > Mammals > Digestive system > Stomach > Rumen | place: Canada: Alberta... | reverse complement strand
CACTATCCGTCTTAAACTGCTGAAAGTCGCCGCAAAGGTCGTACATTCGGCAAGATATACCGTATTCAAGCTGTGCAGCAGCTGCCCATATAAGAAAGAATTCTATGAAACTCTGTCAAATATACAGGGACTGTAGCCTCAGCTGGAATAAACAGTAACCAGTAACTAATGTACCTTGGCAATTTCAAAGGCACCTTCCTGAAACCACAGGGATATTATGCCCATTTTTAGGGTTGTCCCTGAAAAATCGTGCCATTGAAATGCCAGTTTACATGTCTGAGGGTGGGGATCCTATGCAGGACCTACCCTCGTGAATAATTCAGGTTAATAATTGTATGATATGAATTATAACAATCATAAATGATTACCCGGGGTGTCTCCGAGCGGGTAGTGTCTCCGTGCGGGGAATATGGACATTTTTTTACAGAAGGAAAAACGAATGAGAGTACTGGTTGCCGAAGATGAAATGGATATGAATAACATTCTGAATATGAAGCTCACTGATGCAGGCTACAGTGTCGACAGCTGCTTTGACGGTGAGGAGGCAATTTTTTACTGCAAGTCTGCGGAATATGATCTGATAATCCTGGATATCAATATGCCTAAAGCCGACGGTTTTGCAGTCCTGGACCATCTGCGCAGATCCGGCCAGAAGACGCCGGTCCTTTTTCTGACCGCCCGGGATTCCATTACGGACCGTGTACGCGGGCTGGATGCCGGCGCAAATGACTATCTTGTAAAACCCTTTTCTCTGGAGGAATTGATGGCCAGAGTCAGAGTCCTCACCAGGTCCGCCCATGGCAGTATCGACAACGTTCTGACAGCGGCTGACCTGACGCTGAATATTGCTTCTCACGAAGTCCGCAGAGCCGGCGAAAGGATCGAGCTCTCCGCGAAAGAGTATCAGCTTCTGGAATATCTCATGTACAACAAGGGGATCGTGCTGAGCCGCGAGAAGATCGAGAACCATATCTGGAATTTTGACTATGAGGGCGGGACAAATGTCGTCGACGTCTATATTAGTTACCTGCGAAAGAAGATTGACGGTAAAAACGCGGTCAGGCTCATCCGGACTGTCCGCGGTGTCGGCTATGTGCTCAAGGATGAACCGTGAAAGGCGAAGCGCGGAATATTTTGACTGATGCGGATTGCCAAAGAGGAAAGTGGAACATGAAGAATATAATCAGGAGAAGATCTATCACGATGCGGATGGCCACATGGACCTTTATCGTGCTGATCACTTTGGAATTACTGACTTTTGGAATTTTTCGCATTGTCAGCGGGTCGATCCTGCAAAAGACGGTTCGAGGATACCTGCTCAGTTCCGTCAATGAAAACCTGGATAAGATCAAATACCATGATGTATCACCTTCTGCAGACCTCAAAGATTCAGATAATATCATAATCCGGAGCGGGAATGGATGGCTTGAGATCGATGATGATTTTCTGGATGAGATAAACGATGTACAGAGCTCTCTATACAGCGCTGACGGAACCATGCTGTACGGCAAAAATCCCATCGCCAGAAGTATGGAGGGCGAAGCCTTTAACTCCACACGTATTTATAAATACCGGTCGTCTCCGGAAAGCAACTGGTACATTTATGACCGAAAGCTGAAAGGTGAAGGGCTGGAGGATCTGTGGATCCGCGGGATCGTGACGCTCTCCTCGGAAGAAATGCAGCTGAAAGATATTTTTAACACAGCGGTTATTTTTGTGCCATTCCTTTTAATCGTCGGTATTGCCGGCGTCTGGATCACCGCGAAACGAAGCCTTTCCCCTGTACGCAGGATTGAACAGACCATCTCCGAGATCACGCAGGGCAAGGACCTGAACCGCCGTCTGGAGACCGAAAACATCGATGCCGAACTTTATGACATGGCTGCGGCCTTTAACAATATGCTGGACAGGTTGGAGCATTCCTTTGAAGCAGAGCAGCAATTCACCTCGGATGCCTCTCACGAGCTTAGAACACCCATGGCGGTCATTATGGCTCAGACCGAGCTGTCTCTGGAAAAACCAAGAACCCCGGAACAGTATCGACAGGCTCTTGAAGTGATCCACCGTCAGGGAAAACAGATGAATCTGCTGATCGGTTCTATGCTGGACTACACACGTCTTGAGCTGCGCCCGGAAAATTACCCCCTGTCCGAACTTGATTTTTCTGTATTTTTAAAGAACCTTTGTGATGATATGACCCTCATTGGTTACAAAAATAATTCTCTTTCTTCAGATATCGAAGGCGGCATACGCATTATGGCCAACGAAATGCTGATCGAACGAGCTGTCCGCAACCTCATTGACAACGCCTATAAATACGGAAAAGAAAATGGCTGCATCAGGGTCTCCCTGCACCGTACAGCCGACAATAAGGCTCAATGCCTCATCGCCGATAACGGACCCGGGATTCCCCCTGAGGACCTGCCCCATATCTTTGAAAGATTCTACCGGGGCAGCGCCTGCAAATCGGGCCGCATTCCCGGTTCCGGCCTGGGCCTTGCCATGGTCCGTATGATTGTCGATATACATCATGGAGAGATCACCGCCACAAGCTCTGTTGAGGAAAACAGCTCCGGAACAATTTTTTCTCTTAATCTTCCGATTCTCTAACTATCCTTTAATAATACTTATATAAAATGGCACCAGGATAAAGAAAGCTATTTGTGTCGGAGCCCCACAAATAGCCCTGATGGCAGAAGAGCAAACCGCACTCGCGGATTTCTTTTCGTCTCGTCGAGCAGAGTGCTCCGGAAAGGATATTATGATGAATAATAATATTTCTCGTTTCACTGTCGGAGGCCTTTCCGCACTTCTTCTGACATGTGTCATAGCCGGGACGGCATATGCCGGAAATGCCGTAAAAAAGAACAAACTAATTGATGAACAGACAGCAGAAGACTTTGCCATTCTTGATGCAGGTGTTCAGGAAGAAGAAGTCACAGGCATGACAAGCGAACTGGAAAACGACAAAGGCAAATACGTATATGATATTAAATTCTATGTAGAAAATACTGAGTACGAGTATACGATTAGAGCTGAAGACGGAGTTGTTTTGGAAAAAGAGGTAGAACAAAAGACCGCTGCAGGAACGGCAGACAGGAAGGAAACCGCTGACCGGGATGATCAACAAAACACAGCTACAGAGGCCGGCAAGTCTGCCAACGGCGAAAAGGATGTAAACACAGCAGAAATAACAGCTCAGAAAAACGATCAGAAGGTTTCTCAGAAAGATGACCAGAAGGCAGAAGAGGTTAAAAACTCTGCGGGAACGCAGAATACAGAATCTGCCCAAAAGAGCGGTACAGCCACCTATATCTGTGTAGACCAGGCAAAACAGACAGCCCTTGATCACGCAGGCTTTACTGCAGATCAGGTTCGATTTTCCAGCGCCAAACTTGATAATGATAACAATGAAAAACCCGAATATGAAATTGAATTTTACGTAGACAAAATGGAATTTGACTATGATATAGACGCAGTAACCGGAGAGATTCTGGATTTCTCCAAAGAATACGATGACGATTAATGTAGATTAAAGCCATATATAGAGTATTAAGCAGCATCTTTAACGAATTAGTTGGCGGTTTTTAGCCGCCAACTATTCGTTAAAGATGCCTTTTGCGAATAAATGGATAAAAAATGGCGGGTGTCTCTCCCGCCATTTTTCAGGTTCTTAGAACAATTCTTAGAACGTTTTAGAACATGTTTTGAACCATTGATCAATCTTCAATTACTCTTGTCGCCCACACTGCATCTCTGTTTCCGATGGATGTCGCGATAATACCGCGGTCATCACTGTAGGCTTCGATGGTCATGCCGTCTCCGGCGTACATGGCAACATGATAGACATAGCCGTTTGAGGCAAAGAAAATCAGATCGCCGGGTGCTGCATCACTGATCGGAATCTGTGTTCCGTACTGGGACTGTGCGTCTGCTACACGGGGAATATGATATCCGAACAGTGAATACAGGGTCTGCACAAAGCCTGAGCAGTCAGCTCCGTTTGTAAGGGAGGTTCCGCCCCATACATAAGGGTTGCCGATGCATTTGGCAGCAGTCTCGACCAGGTCACTGCGAATACTGTTGTACTCTACTCCGTCATGGACAGAATTCAGTGTGTAGTAAACGGCTTTATTATCGCTGGGAGAAATTAATTCCTCCGCCTTGGTCATGGACTCCTCTCCCTTCTCCTTTACGATATCTTTCGCTTTGGAGCCGGTGGTAAGGTTTTTGACCGGTGCAAATCCGCGGACATTGCCGGATTCCACATATGCCCATTTCTGATCTGCCTGCATGATCACGTAGCAGAGACTGCCGGATGCAAGATGTCCGACTTCACGTGAGTCTCCTTCTGTTCCTTCCAGAATGGCTGTATCGACATCTGCAACAGCGTAATCCTTGTCTATGACCGTTGATTTGGTCGTGCAGTGCTTGTATGCATACGCATCATTTTCGGATGCAGGGATCTTTTCCTCCGCAAAGGAAATGATCTCATCGCCGGGAATAGAATCAGCAGGCTTGACATTCTTTTTCTTAATAAAGCCGCGGACATTGCCGGATTCAATATAGAGCCATCCGTCCTCTTCTTCACTGAGTATATAGACAACATCGCCCTTGGAAAGCATTCCGATTTCCCGGGACAATTCATCCATTTCTTCGTAGACGCCATGGCGGTCTGCCGCAATGGCAGGCTCCTTGTCGACCGTAACGAAACGGAAATCATTTCTTATGATGGAAAGGCCGGACACAATGTTCTGGTTGGCAATCAGCTGCGTATTTGTGCCGTTGTACATCAGTGTCTGATTGTAGCTGCCGGGAGTCTCGTCGGGATCGAGCGTAACTGCCTTCTTTTTCGCTTCCGAAGCGGTGTCTTTCGCCTTGGCACTTGTAGAGGATGATCCGGCTGCTGCGGCGCCTGTGGTGGCAGCACCGGGAGCTGCCGATGTAGGACCTGTAGAAGGCGTATTTGTGGATGCAGGAGCTGCGGGATCCGCTGTATTTTGCCCGGTTGAACCAGACTGCGACTCGGGAACGGAAACAGCACTCGTAGAGTTACCGCCTGTACCACTGTTATCCGTTGTATTATCTGAACCGGAATTTCCGCTCGTGTTCGTAGTTCCGCTGGACGAACTGCCTGATGATGAACTTGATGAACCGGAAGAATCTCCGCTTCCAGGATCATCATTAACAGGTTCTGGCTGCGGGTCCTGCTGCGGGTCCTGCTGCGGGTCCTGCTGCGGGTCCTGCTGCGGGTCTGGCTGCGGGTCCTGCTGCGGTTCTGGCTGCGGGTCCGGCTGCGGTTCTGGCTGCGGGTCCTGCTCAGGTTCTGACTCTTGATCCTCTTCGGGTTCAGAGGCTTCTACAATCTGTCCGCCGGTGATTACGGGCACCAGAGTAGGGTTTGCCATACCGATCATAGTGCTAAGTGCAACTGCTGTGAAGCAGATTCCTGTTCGTTTCAACAACTCGATACGTTTCACTGTAGTTACTCCTTTGTTGTCTATCTTCCGTCATTACTGTCATATTATTAAAATCACATACAATGATTTTTTAGAAGGATCACACGATCAAGGATGATCCACGGTCAGTTCGTCAGTTCATTGCTTCAAATTCGTCAATAAACTGCGTGAGCAGATGGACCGTATTATCAATGCCCATTAAAGAGGAATCAATGCAGAGATCATAATTATCAGCACGTCCCCACTTGCCGGAGGCATAATAATTGTAATAGCTCTGGCGCTGGCGGTCTATTTTGCTGATATAATCCATGATCCGTTTACCGCTCTGCTCAATCTCCTTATATTCGGGGTAAGTCTTTACCCGGCTGATCCGGAATTCATCGGAGGCATGGATAAAAATATTCAGCACATTATTGCGTTCAACAAGCGCCTCGTCTGCACAACGGCCGATGAACACACACGGGCCTTCATCCGCCAGAGATTTGATCGTTTCAAACTGGGCAAGGAAAACTTTCTGGCTTAGAGGCATGTCTGTGAAGGCTGCGGCCGCACCGTGTCCAAAGGAATAAGTATCCATAACCAGGTTATATAAAAACGAACTTGTAGGGCGCTCATCTTCTCTCTGGATGATTTCCTTGCAGAAACCGCTCTCCTTCGCAACGCGTGCCAGAAGGTCACGATCATAAAACTTGATTCCATAATAGTCTGCAACTTTCTGTCCGATTTCACGTCCTCCGGAACCATATTGCCTTCCGATTGTCAAAATAGTCTTCATGGGCATCCACCTTCTTATTCTTCATAGATCGGTTAAAGCTGCTTGTTATCCTGTTTGCGTTCTTTATAATCTTCATAATTATGAACTACAGACTAGAAATCCACCTTTTAATTATAGACGCACATTTCGCAAAATGCAAATATTGACAGAATATTATCAGGTTACTCAGGAATCCGACGACAGTTTTTTGAGGATATTTTGGAAATACCCGGGAAGCGGTGCCTCTGTTTCGATGTATTCCCCTGTCACGGGATGCACAAAGCCGAGAATCATGGCATGGAGGCACTGGCCCTTGGTATTGAAAGGCGGCTTTTTGCGGCTTCCGTATACTGTGTCTCCCAGAAGCGGATGTCTTTTCCAGGCCATGTGGACACGGATCTGATGGGTCCTTCCTGTTTCCAGCCTGCATTCAACATAAGTATATGCGCCGAACCGCTCCAGTACACGTACATGGGTGACGGCATGCTTGCCGTCCGGGCGGACTGCCATCTTTTTCCTGTCTGAAGGATCACGGCCGATCGGCTGATCGATGGTCAGCTCGTCTTCTCTGATGTTGCCCAGGACAATAGCCCTGTAACGGCGGACGATCGAATGCTCGGCGAGCTGCTGCGCGATACTCCGGTGGGCAGCATCATTTTTGCAGATAATGATACTGCCGGTGGTGTCCTTGTCGATGCGGTGGACGATCCCGGGACGAAGAACGCCGTTGATCCCGGACAGACTTCCCTTGCAATGATACATGACCGCGTTGACAAGGGTACCGGTGTAATGACCGGCGGCAGGGTGAACGACCATATCCTTGGGCTTATTGACCACCAGGATGTCATCGTCCTCATACAGGATGTCCAGCGGAATATCTTCCGGGAGAATATCGGGGAGCATCCGGACCGGCAGAAAAACATTGACCGTCTCCCCTCCTTTGACGGGCGCACTGGGCTTAACAGTTTTCGATGAGCCGGATTCTGCCACGGTAACATTGCCGTCCTTGATCAGCTTTTTGATATAGCTGCGCGATTGTCCGGGCATACGGTCTGAAATCACTTTGTCGATCCGCTCTCCGGCACTCTCCGGACCGATGACAAATGAGAAGGCGTCACCATCTGCATTTTCCGATTCTGTCAAGGAAGATAAAATATCTTCTGTCGAATTTTCAGAATCAATCTCAAAAGAGAAAGCGTCATCTTCCGTACGATTCGAAAAGTCTGCAGACGCGTCCTCTATGCTTTTTGTTTTCATCCCGGGATCATCGGTCACCCGGCTGTTTTCAGATGACAGTGTCTTATTGTTCATAGGCTTCCTTCTTTAGGCTTTTATTATTTCAAGACTCGCTCGCGAGTCTTGCGCTCCGGATGCAATATCTTTATTTCAATTTATTTCAAAAGAGAGAAATCATCTTCATCGCGGTAGTAGAAAAGCATGAGAAGAACCAGGAGGATGGTGGCGCAAGTGATATAAATATCAGCGACATTGAAAACAGGAAAATCGATCAGGCTGAAGTAGATGAAATCACGCACATATGAGAGCCGTAAGCGGTCGATGAAATTGCCGATTGCGCCTGCCGCAATAAAGCAGAGGCAGATGCGAAGGGGCAGATAGCGTTTTTGTGAAGGAATATGGAGGAGAAAATAAGTGATCACGCAAAGCGCTGCCAGCGTGATGACAACAAAAAAAGGAAGAGCATTCTGCATGATTCCAAAAGCAGCTCCCCTGTTCTGCACAAAGGTAAATTCCAGTACCCCATTGATCAGTGGGATCCTCAGCCCATCGGCAAGTACATTGACTGCGATCCTCTTTGTGATTTGGTCGATGATGATAAGAACAGCGACCAGCGGGATGCACCATAGAAACTGTCCCAGGCCGGGCCTGTTGTTCTGCGGGGAAGCAGCGGAAGTTTTGTCTGTGCCGCTGCGGTCTGAAGAGCTGCTGTTGGGAGTCGTTTGCATCATATACTATTCCTTACTTGTAAACAGAAAACTATAAACAGAAAATTCTAAACAGATAATTTTAAACAGAAAATCTAAACAGATAATTTTAAACAGAAAATTATAAACAGAAAAAACAGCCATGACGGATACACCGCCATGGCAAATGATATTTCAGGCTTTTGTTGGTATTACCTGCCGGTAAAAGGCATGTCGAGAGCTGCACTGCCATCCTGCTCAGCGCCTGTGGGGATGGAGATATCGCCGCTGATGTCGACAGAAGAAGGTGTGATGACAAAGATATAATGAGAAATCTTCATCACATTGCCCTGTACGGCATAGCAGGAACCGGATGTAAAGTCGATAATACGCTGTGCGATATCGACATCCAGGCCCTCAAGATTGAGCACAACGGTGCTTCCCTGCAGGATCAGGTCTGTGACATCGCGGGCGTCATTGACAGAAGTGGGCTTAACAATACATACTTCCATTCCGGATTCGGAATACTGGCGTTTTACATTGGACCTGGGTGCTGGTGAACTATCGCGATCGGGCATGGTACGTCTCCTTACATTTCTGGGTGCGGAAGTGTTTTCAGTCTCTTCCACTTCGTCGTCCTCTTTCTCATAATCCGGCTCAGGATTATCGGACTCTTCATCATAATAATCGTTCTCTTCGTTCTCGTTCTCCTCGTCATAAGGATCATCGTTGAACTTCATGGCATTGATGAGTTTATCCATAACACTCATAGATAAATACCTCCTGTTTGAGTGGTTCCGGAATCGGAATCTACTTATATACTGCACATGCCGTTTTTAGATTGAAAAAGCGGGGATGCAAATGTATAGCAAAATCAAAATGCTGCCACTTGGTCTGTTGAGGTCTGCGTCTTGCCAGACAGATCAGACAGCGTAATTTCGTCTGCCGAAAATAGCGGTTCCCACGCGAATGTGAGTCGCGCCTTCCTCTATGGCAACTTCAAAATCTCCGGTCATTCCCATAGAGAGAACAGCCATAGAGACATTATCAATGCATTGGCGGTCGATGTCAACTGCTAATTCCCGTATGTTTTTGAAAAAGACTCGATTTGTTTCCGGATCTTCCGTATAGGGAGCAACGGTCATGAGCCCGCAGATATGAATTCCCGGCAGGGGAGCGATCTCCCTGACCAGAGGAAGGACCTCCTGATAGCCGAGGCCGAACTTGCTCTCCTCTCCCGCTGCATTTACTTCAAGCAGGATGTCCATGACCCGTCCTGCCTTGACAGCTTCCTTTGAAATAGCCTTTGCAAGGTGGGCACTGTCTACACTATGGATCATGACAGCCTTATCCATCAGATAGCGGACCTTGTTTGTCTGCAGATGACCGATCATATGCCACCGGATATCATCGGGGAGCTGTGGAAACTTGTCATTGATCTCCTGAACGCGGTTTTCGCCAAAGGACCGCTGACCGGCATCGTAGGCCTGCCTGAGATCGTCCACGGGCATGGTCTTGGTGACACAGATGAGCGTGACATCATCTCTCTTTCTGCCCGCCCTCTCACAGGCTTTCTGTATACGGTCTTCCACACTGCGTATATTTTCAGCTATCATACAGGCTCCTTTAAAAACAGTTTCTTATCAATAATCGTTAAAGCGGCTGACTCCGCATGCAAAGCAATTATCATCCATTAATAATTGATAAAGCGGCTGACTCCGCACGCAAAGCAATTATCTTCCATTAATAATTGTTGAAGCGGATCGAATCCGCATGCAGAACAATGTAATCGTGTTCCTGCAGGCCGTAAAGCTCATTGGGTGTCACAATGGAGTAATCGTTATTTTCCATAATGACATGGACCTGCCGGAAATCGGGATATCCCTTGTTGATATAGTATACACCGATGAGGGTTTCCTTTTTACCAAGCGTATACTGGTCAGTGGAATTCGGACGTTCAATGATTTCTCCATCCCGCAGCACAGAGTTATCAATGTAGTACTCCTGGTCTGTCTCACTGTACGGAACAGCCGGAATAAATCTGGTGCCCTGGCTGTTGCTGCTGCTTCCGGTATAGACACTGAGCAGGACGCCAAGCTGTCCGTTTGTCCCTTCAAATACATACTCTTTGGGAACAAGGAAAAACTCTCCCGTCGTGATGGCGCTGTTGGGAACTTTCAGTCCTCTTTCCTCATTTGACTGGATCTCGATATCCACAAAACGGTCGGAGGCGAATGCTTCCATGGAATTGGAGAAGGTCAGATTGGCCATCCACTGTCCGTCTTCACTCTGACGGGTGGATACCTGTGCCCAGGATCTGTAGTTGTTTTTGAGGAAGCGGACTTCGACATAATCCTCATCCTGAAGCTTTTTTGCCGCTTCCTCGTCCTCCACCGGAATTGCGATGGACCAGTTCTCCTCTGTGACAATGCGGCAGACAGGTTTTCCCTTCTTGATTTTCTGGCCGTTCTGCAGCCGGACCTTGCGGCACCTGGAGCTGTCGAAGTCCCTGGCCGTCAGTTCCTCAAAAGACCGGTTGTTGTAATTGTCATAGGAATAGAGGATCGCTCCGTTACTGGTAGCACCCACTGTATGGATGGATGTGGAATCGAGATTTTTGATCCCTGCCAGAATAGCCCGGTTACTGATCTTCTGCGCCTGGCTGGAAGAAATACTCTTGTAATCGTAGATGGCATAAAACCTGTCGGGATCGAATTCCTCGGTAAACTGCCTGGTCTGTCTGCGGAAGGTCTCCAGGTCCGATTGCCTGAAATAATCGCCCGACTTCATATTGGCATCTGCATAATCGGCAATCTCGCCGTTCTCGTCTACAGAATAGGCAAGGCCGCCATATGCGATATGGTCCGTTTCTTTATAATAATAATTCACATATCCCGTATAGCGGCTGTTCACAAGTGTCTCACTGCGAAGCGCGATTCCCCTGTAAGTGATATTATCGGAAAGAGATCCCATGCACACTTCATAGACCTCCGTTTTTTTGGAGGTCAGATAAAGCACAATACTTGAGAACATATAGATCAGGATGATAAAAAAAATGACGATACCGATGTCAGCGTTCACCAGCTGACTTATCAGTCCAAATCTTCCCCTCTTCTTTTTCATTTCCAAAATATCCGATCAGTAAAGCTTTGCGGGATCTGTACAGGTTTCGATAAAATCGGGCAGGAGCACAATATCTGCTCCTGCCCTGTGGACTCTTTTTACACTACTCTGTGCTGATTCAGATCAGAGTGAAACGGTGACGCATTCCTTGAGTTCTTCGGGAATCTCATCGGTTTCAAGGGAAACGCTGAGGAAGAAATTGACGTTGAACTTCTCGCTGAGTTTCTGAAGATGTCTTACTGCAGGGAGTATGTCCGCGTTTTCAATGTAAGCGATACTGAGAAAGCTATCAAAATACATCTGTTCAAGATCGTGGTCCTGAGAAATAATACCGCTGACAAAGCCGAGGAACTGATCAGTATCCTCAATCATATAGTCGTTCACGTTGATCAGACGGATACGGTTATTGAGCTCATACATGTGCTGCGCATTTTTATCCAGGTAACAGATGCTGCCGAGAATATCTTTGATCTCGGAATTTGCTTTATTGAGCAACCACTTCGTCTTACCTTTTCCCTTGTTGCCGGTGATCAGATGAACCATTTGACGAAACCTCCTACTAATTTGTTGATGCAGCTATACAATACAGCAGTATTGTATAATACGGGACAGTTAGAACGTCCCTGTCATCTCATTATAGATGAAAGAGTTGTAAAAAACAATCGATTCACACGCAAATAAAAGTGAAAGAAGTGTTAACTGTTTACAAGTCACTCCCCCACCAGATTCGACGTGTTTTTGAGCGTCGAAACGCTCAAAAACCGGAGTTTTACGGCGTTCGGCGTTTCGCGAAGCGAAATTGGAATCGCCGGACGCAACGTTACCGTCACACCCTGGTCAGGGTGTGACGAGTAACGTTAACTGTTTATTGCTCCTTATAGCCTCTCTCCTGTCGGAGCAGGCGGTTCATACAGGTGTAGACTTCGCTGCCGTCTGAAGCGCCCATAACGACAGAGATAAATTCTCTGTCATCCGCATTTTTGGTCAGAAGGATCAGGCAGGAGCCGGCCTGGTCGGTCGTTCCGGTCTTGCCGCCCAGAACCTTGATCTTGTTGGGCGGATCGACATATCCCATCAGATAGTTGTCCGTAGAGGGGACTTCAATAGCCCGGATTCCGCCGTCCTTGTCGTAAAATACCGTGCTGTAATAACTGATGTCGATCAGTTCACGGAAGGTATCATATTTGAGGCATTCCTGAAAGATCAGGTACAGATCATAGACGGTTGTATAATGATCCTTATCATGCAGACCGTGCGGATTTACAAAATGAGTATTGGTGGCGCCGAGTCTGGCAGCCTCCTCATTCATCATATTGATAAAACCTTCATATGAGCCGCCTACATGCTCCGCGATCAAAACCGCTGCGTCATTGGCCGAATATACCATGAGATAATGCAGGGCCTGGTCCAGGGTCATTTTGTCGCCTTTTTCAATGCCGATCTTCTGTGCCTGCCATTCCATGTCCGGCACACGCGCGGAAGCGGTCAGTGTCTGATCCAGATCCCCCCCGTACTTAAGTGCCAGCAGGGCTGTCATGATCTTGGTGACACTGGCGGGATAAATCTTTTTTGTGATGTCATTGTCGACCACCGTCTTCCCGCCTTCCAGGTCGAACAGACCGGATGCCTTGAGGGAACCGACATCCACGGCCTTCCCTTCACCGGGAACAGCAAGGTCTTCCGCATAAAGATCCGCTTTGCCGCTGAATTCCGCGGAGACAGCGGTCATGGCAGTCGGGGAAAAACTGCTGCGGCGTACGTGATCACTGTATGAGGAAATATAGCCGCGGCTGCATCCTGTCATTGATATTGACAAAATGACTATGACTAAAGCGCATAAAAAACGCACAGGTTTCAAGCCATGATCAGCATTGGTGCCTGTGCGGGATAAAAACTTTGATAAATACATTCGATAACTCCGGTCTGCCTTTTTCGTATCATTCTGGATAAAGAGGCAGATAAAACACAGATTTCCAAATACTACTTGTATATTTCACGCCATTCCATATCGCCTCTGTCGAGAGATTTCACAAGCAGTTCAGCAGTTGCCAGATTGGTGGCAAGGGGAATATTGTGCATATCGCAAAGGCGCACAACAATATTGACATCGGGCTCATGGCGTTTTGCAGTCAGCGGGTCACGAAGGAAAATGACAAGATCGATCTCATTGTGTTCGATCTGTGCGCCGATCTGCTGCATGCCTCCCAAATGTCCTGCCAGCAGCTTATGAATGGAAAGATTGGTAACTTCTTCAATCAGTCTGCCTGTAGTACCCGTCGCGCAGACTTCATTTTTTGCAAGAATCCCTCTATAGGCGATACAGAAATTCTGCATCAGTTTCTTTTTTGCGTCATGTGCGATCAATGCGATCCTCATCTATACCCCCCTTGTAATATCCAGATGTTGTATATAGTAAGTGCCTGCCTTTTGGAGGTCATGTTATAGACGCTTACAATACATTATTCCTGCATACGTACATTCAATATAAATCCGATACCGGCATACAGACATACAAGACTGGTCAGTCCATAGCTTACAAAAGGAAGCGGAATGCCTGTATTGGGAAGAAGACCTGTAGCGACACCGATATTCAGAAAACTCTGCAGTCCGATCCATGCGCCCATGCCCGAAGCAATGATCCGGCCCTGCATGTCCTTTGCCCTGGCAGCAATCAAAAAGCACTTGACCGTGATCAGTAAGATCAGAATTACGACTGCACAGCACCCGATAAAGCCAAATGTCTCACCTATTACTGTAAAGATAAAATCCGTCTGCGATTCGGAAATGTATCCGGTTTCCAAAAAAGAGCTTGCCCCGTCGACACCTTTTCCGTAAAGGCCGCCTGACCCTATGGCCATCATGGAGTTTGTGGTCTGATAAGCGGTCGTATCGGCAAAATTCTCCGGATGAAGCCATGCCAGGATCCTGTTTCTCTGGTACTGGGAGAAAACACTGCTGTCCCCACGGGTCGCCTGGAAAAGGATCCAGATAAATGCGGGTATCACGACAGCAGCGGCTGCTGCAATGACCTGCCACTCCACACCGGCCGTAAACATAATGATACAGAAAATCAGCAGAAGCATCAGACTGGTGGACAGATCAGGTTCCTTAAAAACCAGAAATACAGGAACAGCGATCAGCGCAATACACACCAGAAGGTACTGCCACAGGCGGAATTTATCTCTGAATAATATTATGAACTGTGCAAAAAATAAAATCAACAGGATTTTTGCGGCCTCTGAAGGCTGGAAAGTGATGCCGAACAGGGAGATCCATCTCTGGGCACCGCCTCCGGAGGAGCCGGTCAGAAGTACCAGAGCCAGCAGTACGATGGCTGCCGCGTACAGTATCCAGTAAAAGCGCAGGACCAGATGATAATCGACGACAGAGACCAGGAGCATCAATATGATGCCGATCCCAAATCCGATCAGCTGTTTCCGGTACAGATCCGGCGCGGCGTTCTGGACAGCGATCAATCCGCAGTAGTTGAGCGCACAGACCAGCGCGACCAGAAAATAATCAAATTTTCGAAAGGAAAAGGTTTTTAGCATAATCGTTACCTGTATCAGGTCCTTACTTTCACGTGTAAATGTATCTGTTGAAACGTTACAAGCCACACCTGCACCAGCCTGTAAGGTTTTCGCATTAGTAAATAAAAGGATCAGTCATTGGATGAACCCTGGTTCAGGATGACACTGTCTACAATATCTTCCAGAGAGCCGGGATCAAAGTATACCTGAAATACATTGGAGGCAAGCTGCGCCGCATAGGAGGATGAATAACCGTTGGGAATACGGACTGCCATGGCAATCTGGGGCTGCTGTGACATCTCCTCCGCGTTCCATGCATTATCCTGATAATAGGGAGCATATCCGACAAACAAAGCGTTATCAGGCATGGCGGTCTGCTGGGCAGTACCGGTCTTGCCGGCTACAGGATGTTCCCACAGTACGTTGAAAGCACCATATCCTGTTGCCACCCGGCGCATTCCGGTGTGGATGGAGTTCCACTGTTCGGAAGTCAGATTGATGGTGTTTTCAATATACTTTTCATGCTCACTGGTCTGCCCGTCCTCTGTCTCGATGGAATCGATCAGAGTGAGGCGGTAATCCGTTCCTCCGTTTGCTACCGCCGATACGTATCTGGCTAGACTTGCCGTCGAGTAGGCATTGGTATCCTGCCCGATGGCGCCGCGGATGGGATCGGAGGAAAGCAGTGAAGGCTCGGATTCACTGACTTCCACACCGGAAGTGCTGTCCAATCCGTACAAAGCGGCGTATTTCTGAAGACGTTCTATTCCATAGTTGCTGTTGTAGGTGCCGGAAGCGTCTGTTCCGAGACGGTAGCCCATCTCATAAAAATACATATTACAGGAGTT
>Ga0256405_10007887_pt1 | contig 15636 bp, 14 predicted proteins | sample RumenRJG_02DNA_FD_189096 | JGI IMG/M metagenome (GOLD analysis project Ga0256405, IMG submission 189096) | Bovine rumen microbial communities from Lethbridge, Alberta, Canada - RJG_02 | ecosystem: Host-associated > Mammals > Digestive system > Stomach > Rumen | place: Canada: Alberta... | reverse complement strand
CCGTCCGGTATTTCGGACTGCTGACGGCTGTCTTATGGCTCACCATCATCGGCAGGTGCAGCAACCCGGCATAGACGATCATCGTGATAAGCGCCCAGGTCTCCTTCGGGTCCCATCCCCAGTAGCGTCCCCATGACATGTTCGCCCATACGGCACCGATGAAGATACCCGTCGTGAGGCAGAAGAGTGCCGGATAGAGGAGCACTTGCGATACCGCCATCAGCCTCTCGCGCCATTGGGCTACGCACAGTCCCAATACCCCATTGATGGCGATGATGGCAAAGAGGGTGTAAGCCAGCATGATCACAGATACGTGAATGCCGAGAAGCGGGGTCTGGAGTACCGGTTGCAGAGGCGGTTTGGGCGTGACGACCTTGGTCATCACCAGCGCCAGTATGATGATGACCGCTATCGCTGCCAGACCGCTCCACTGTAAGAGTGCTTTGCTGTAAGGCCACTGCGTTGCAAGACTCTTCAGGAGCGCGCGGAAACGCGTGCGGGAATCAAAGAAGAAAGCAATCATCGCTACTAACAGCATCGCGTAACCGGCATAGGTGATACCGATGCCCCACGGGTCGTAGTTATACGCAAAGACCACGCCCTGCAGGTCACTGTCGTAGTCCGACTGGCAGAACCGGAAACCGTGGTATTTGAGCGGTTTGTTCATCCGCACAAAGCCCGTATCTATAGCCATCTCCGCCTGTGAACGATCTAACAGCCGCAGCTCCGACAGGTAGTCGGCGGGGTTGCCCTCCGCATCGGCAATGATCCGGAAATCCCACAAGAAAAGGGACACGGACTGCTCACGGACAGTGACGGTCTGCGCCTTGTCCGCACGGAGATGGAGCTCGCCCTGCACGCCTGCAAAATGGGTCACACACGCCCCGATAACGATAGTCATCAGGGCGAGGTGGATCCAGAAAGCGGTACGCTTCGGGTTGAAAAACGAATATATCTTCATCGTTAGATAGCGTTGATAAACTCTACGATAGCGTCGCGGTCCTCCTTAGGCAGGTTGTAGAACTGCTGCGTCGGATAATAGGCGTCGGACTCGGTGCTGTAGCCGTGCCACATGATCGCCTCGATGACGTTACGGGCACGGGTGTCGTGCAGACGGGCCTCATAGGCATCGCCGGTAGCCTTGCGGTGCAGACCGCGGCCCCAGAGCGGCGTCGTACGGCACCAACCGGTACGGATGTCATTCTCCATGCACAGCTTATGCTGTACCATATCGGTGTACGGCCAGATCTTCTGGTTCGGGTAACGCGGCAGCTTGCCGTCTCCGGCTTTGAAGAAACCGTTCGGGTCGCGTACCTCGTCCGGGCCGGTGGTCCATGTAGGACGGTGGCAGTAGTCGCAGCCGATCCGGGTGAAGAGCTCCTTGCCACGCAGCACTTTCTCGTCCGTCACATTACGGGCGGCCGGTACGGCCAGACCGCGGTGCCAGATCATGACCTGGGTGAACTCGTCGTCGCTCATCTCGGCCGGCAGGGTCTTGGAGAGCAGGAAGGATTTGATGTTCGCCTCCATGTCATCGGTGCGCCACTCGGGATGCTCGTTCGCCGGATCCAGTTTGTCGATATACGCCGCAAAACCGTCCTGCACCTCTTTGTCCTTCGCAGCATACTCGGCGTATATCGAGCCGTTGAGGTCGAGGTAGTGGTAGCGGCGGTCGGAACGCGTCACGTTGGTGATGTTCCAGATGGCGTTGGCTCCGGCAGCGTCCTGCAACGGACCGCGGGAGAGCGCATAAGTGAACCGCTTCGGCCCCCATTGCGGGTCGTTCTTATAATAACCGGTGGTCTGCATGCCACCGGCATAGATAGCCGGGTTGAGGCCGTTCTTGAGTTTGCCGTCCGCTTCTTCCTTGGCGTACTGGGCGATGATATCCTCGTCGGTGATGGCGTCCAGCAGACCGGTACCATAGACCCCGATGGTGTTCTCCAACTTCACCTCGTAGCCCTCGCTCTCCAAGAGGCCGTCGTCGTCGCGGTAACCCTGGTTATAGACATAGACCGCGGTGTTGGGCATGTGTACCTCCGGATAACGCAGTTCGTACGTCTCGCCTTCGGGGAACTTGTTACCATGTTCATCCATAGCTGTTTTCCAAGTCACGGTTATCTGATCCGGATCCAGCGGTGCCTTGAACGGCTCGGCGCCGAAGAGTTGCGGCATGCCGGCGAGCCAGGGCACATACGCCTGGGTCGCCGGGTTGATGACTACGAGGAGCGTACCGTTGCCCTGGTGCGCCGCATCGTACGTACCGGCCGGCACCGAAGTACCGTGGGAGTAGTTCGGGTGGCAGTGCTGGCAGGAGGCGCGGACATAGACCGGCCCCAGACCGTGCTGACGGCCCGAAGCGTTGGTTACGAAATCTTTCTCGGCGATATTGTCGCCCTGGGCGAAAGCCTGCCCCATCCCGGCGTTGTCGGTAGCGGGAGTGGACTGGCGGAAGGCCATGGCGGTGGTGTTGGTGGTCGTACCGAGCTTGCCGCCGGTGTAGTACCATTCGGGCAGGGTGTTGTCCTCCGGCGTGGTGGAAGAGTTCTCCTCTTTCTTACAGCCGGTCAGCGCTACTGCTCCGATCAGTCCTACGAATGCGTATAAACGAAGATTCTGTTTCATGATGATCTGTTATTAACCGTTATTTACTCAGCAGCGCCAGCACCTCGTCGTCGAGGAGTTCGGCCAGCGCCTGTACTTTCCCGATAGCCGTCTGCACCTGCGTGCTGCCTTTGGCGGTGTTCTCGAAATCCTGGATCAGGTTGATAGCCTTGATAGCCTCGTCGATAGCCGTGCGCACCGAAGCGTCCAGCTCGGCGTTCTGGGAATAGACATAGTTCGAAATCGAGTAATCGCCGGCTTTGGCGCCTTCGTAGGCGTTCTTGATGGAACGGATATTATCGGCGAAATCCTCGGTGGAGGTGCAGCTGTACGGGCTCTCGATATAGTCGCGCTCCTCCGGTGTGGAACTGATATAGGGGTTGCCCATCTTCAGGTCGGCTACCTCGTTGGCTATATCCACACAGCCGGCGATGATCTCCTCGGCGGCTTCCTGATAGGTGACATAGGTAGAACCTGCCTTGCCGGCGTTGATCATCTGGGCTCCGTAGTTATCTTCGAAGACCTCTACCTCGCCTTCCTCCAGAATAGCCATTTTCCCCTCGCTGACCGAACCTGCCCAGCTGTACTCCAGCAGAATAGCCTGCTGCAGCAAGTCCTCCACGATAGCATGCAGATAGACTGCTTCGGCGTGGGTGAGGTTGGTTGCATGCGGCTTGCCCGTACCGACAGCACGGCCGCCTTTCTCTACAGACTCAAAGAGCAGGTACTCGGCAGCGTGGAAACCCTTGAGGGCATAACCTAACTTGTCACCTACGTAGGCACCGCCCTCTTCCTCTATCTGCTTCATCTGAGTCTCGTTGTTGAGCAGCGAGTTCATCGCGTTGAAATCCAGCGGCCAGGAGTCGATATGCGGGTCGATGGTGTGGTTGGCAGCAGGGCCGTAGAGGAACGCCTCGCTCTGCTCCCAGTACTTACGCATAGCGCGCCATGCCTCACCGGCGGCCTTCATTGCTTCGGAGTAATCATGACCACCCTCGACACAGGTCAGGATGTCGTCGCAATGGTCACGCAGGTTGATACCCTCATCCGCCATGCGGCTGTAGGTGGCGATGACGGTGTTTTCCACATAAGGAGTCATCGCGCGTTGCAGTGCCTCCTCTTTGTCGGTCGAGACGGTCGTCTCGCTTTTCTTGCAGGCTACCAGCGCCAGAGCGCAGGCAGCGAATAAAAGATACTTTTTCATTTCAGTTGTATTATTAAATGTTATTTATTATGAATATTTGGTGATGCGTCATAGTTGGAACATCCCGGCATAGACGATACCTACCGCAATCTGCGGCTCATCGTTGTAGAGCTTGCCGGTAGTGCCGTCGGCGCGCGTGCCGGGTTTGAGGATACCGTAGGCGTACTCCGCCTTGATGCCGATCTGCTTGATGGGGAAATAGTTGATACCTACGGCTATACGGTGCCGTCCGCACCAGGAGTACATATCCGAGGGCCGGTTGTCGTAACGGAACATCGAGTCGTAATAGTCATACCGGGCGAAGACAAAGAACTGCTGTTTCTTCTCCGCCAGTTTCCGGTTGAGCGAGAAGAAGTCATACCCCGCTTCGATGCCTGCCGCGAGGGCGTCGGACGCCACCCACTGCTTGGAGGACACGGAGCCCTTGCGCATGGATATATTGTATTGCGTGATGGCAGCGGCGTCGCTCAGATGGCCGTAGGTGAACGCTCCGCGGAGCACTACGCCATAGTCCTTGTAGGCGAAATCGAACGAACCGATCGACACCGTACCCTTCACATCCTTGTAGGCGCTCTCGTCCAGCTCGCTGTTGGATTTGGAGAGGGTGTTGCGGAACGAGTTGCCGCAATAACCGCTGAGGGACAGACGCAACCCTTTCACGCCGGTGTAGTCAAGACGGGCGGCGCCGGCGAAAGTGTTGGCGAGCTTGAACTCATACGGACTGCCCGCACCGGGTTTGACCCAGTTCTTGCGGTTGAAACGGTCGCTGTCCAGACCGGGGAGGAACATCGCCTGGTAATGCAGGCCGAACTTGGTCTGCCCCATAAACGTCAGTGCCACCTCGTGCCAGGTCGAAGGGATGATGGTGAACTCCCCTTCGTTACGATAGACGCCGAAATACTCGGTGGACTCGTGGTGCGCGTTCAGACCGCCGACAGGGATGACCTGCATGCCGGCGCGGAGAATGGCGTAGTCGTTGAATTTCTTCTGCAACCAGAACTGCTCCAGCGCCACCTCGCCGCCCCGTTCTATCTCGCTCTCGTACTCGCCGCCCTCTTCTTCCTCTATTTCGATGGCGGACTCGGTACCGCCGTGCTCGAACTCGATCTCCGTACCGACCGACCAGCCCTTGCCGAAGTCATACCCCATGTAGATCACTACGTGCGGCAGGTCGAACTCGCCGTAATGGTCATTGGCGTATTTCTCGGGGTTCTTGCCGTACCGGAGGTAATTGTTGGAGAAGAAACAGTGCTTGGCAGTCACCTCGCCGTAGCCGCCTAAGGTGAACCGCCCTTTACGGATACGTTTCTTCTGTGCCCATGCGGTGTCCTGAGGGGTGGCTTCCGTACGGGCATCCACCTGCGTAGCGCCGGTCGTGGCATCCACTCCCAATTTATTGGGACTGGTCGTTTGCTGCTCCAGCCGCTCCACGCGGCGGACCAGCGCCTCCAGGTCGGCGGCACTCACTTTGATGCTATCTTCCGCTTGCGCGCTCAACACACACGCAATCAAGAGAATAAAACAAATCTTCAGTCTTCTCATTATACTTCGAATCTTATACCTGAATGCTCATTTTTTCACAGTGCAAAATTACTTCTTTTTTTCCGGTTGTACAATCCCCTAATAGCGTGATTTAGCATACGAAAAAATGAATTTGAGTAGGTATTGACTCTTACTTGCCTCCAAGATGCCCCTTACTTGCCTCTTACCTGTGTGTTGTTTTTTTAAAAATTTTGGAGATTTTTATTTGCACAATTCAAAAAAATGCACTACCTTTGCAGCCGGATTGAAGAACATGTACCATCTGATAGGAACCGGCATAGAAGCGGACCGCGAGAAGCGGGTTGTCCGGAAGGACGGCATGGAGATACGGTTGACCGGACTGGAGTTCGGGCTGCTGGATTACCTGTCTTCGCACGCGAACCATATATGCACGCGCGACAAATTGCTGGAGCGTGTATGGGGCGAGCGCTTCCGGTACGACACGGGGACCATAGACGTGCACCTGAACGCCCTGCGGCGCAAATTAGGGTTTTCCAAATCTGCGCCTATCGAGACCATCCGCGGCGTCGGCTTCATCTTCCACACCGAGGAGCGGAAGAACCGTTACACGATAGACCTGCAGGCTTTTCTCACCGCCTGGCTGCAACGTCACGAGGTGGAAATCCGCGCGGCAGGGATGGTGGCGCAGCTGCAACTGACACCGTTCGTGAACGAGATGACAATCGCCCCGGAGGCGCTACAGCAGATGCTTGACAGCATTCTCACCGCACTCCTGCCTGGCGCACAGCCCGGCAAAATGAAGGTCAGTACCAAACTCACAATGACCTATTTCACCCTCTCCATAGACGTCAACGGCACGATCTCGGAGTTGCGTATCCCCATTTCTGGTGATTTTTAGAGTTCTTAAGAAAATCTTAATCATTGTTTAAGAAAAAAAAAGTACCTTTGTGCCGTTTTTCAGTCAATGCGCATCAAGGTACTGTTCATAGCAGGTCTGTGCAGCGCATCTATGCACAGCATAGAGGCGTTGGACACAGTGGCACTTCCGGACGTGGAGGTGTCGGTCTCGCGTATGGCGCAGGCGGCCGGCAAGTCTGCTGTGCAGATGACGGTAGTGGACCCGCGGATGGCGGAGGAGGCGCAGATACAGACGCCCAAAGACCTCAGTTCTATCGCTCCCAACGTATATATGCCGGACTACGGCTCTGCAATGACCAGCAGTATCTATATTCGGGGGCTTGGCAGCCGTATCAACGAGCCGGTGATGGGTATGGTGATCGACGGTGTGCCGGTACTGGACAAGAACCTCTACGACCACACGTTGCAGGATATCCGCCGGATAGAGCTGCTACGCGGACCACAGGGCTCGCTCTACGGCCGTAACTCGGCTGCGGGCGTGATGGAGATACGAACGCTCCGTCCGCTGGATATGAGCGGGCAGGTGGTGCGGGCGAAAGCCTCGGTGAGCACTATCGGATGGCAAGGACTGAACGAAGAAGGGCAGCTCTCACTCTACCGGCCGGAGAACCGGCGGTTCGGATGGGGCTTCGCGGCACGGTACAGCCACACGGACGGTTATTACCGCAACACCTACACCGGCGAGCGCATCGACCACGGTCAGCAGGCGGGCGGACGCGTGGTGATGGACGGCAGGCCCAATGACGCATGGCGCATCACGGGCACCCTCTACGCCGATTGGGTTCGCCAGGGGGCTTTTCCCTACTCCTCCGCTGTCACCGGACAGATAGCTTACAACCGCGAAGCGGGCTACGAACGGCTGGCGCTGATGCCAACGCTACGGGCGGTCTATAGCCACGAGGGTTACCGGCTGCAGTTATCTGGCTCGTACCAGTTCCTGCGCGATGATATGCGCATGGATCAGGACTACACCCCCGCGGATATCTTCACCCTCCGCCAGCAACAGAGGCAGCACAACGCCTCGTTCGATGCACTGCTTCAAGGCGCCAAGCCCTGCGAGTGGTACGAGTGGCATATAGGGCTCAGCGCCTTCAGTAAGCATAACGCCATGACGGCACCCGTGACCTTCATGCGCGAGGGTATCGAAGAGGTGATCCTCGGTAACGCCAACAGAGGTATTCAGACCGTCTTCCCCTCCGACTCCATTGAGATCAGCAACACGACACTCCCCATCCCCGGCTTCTTCACCATCTACAACGGCGGCGCGGCACTCTACCATCAGAGCCATTTCCGTTTCGGAGGATGGCATATCCACGCGGGCGTGCGTATAGATTATGAACACGCGCGCATGGACTATCTCAGTACCGCCGACGTACGCTACCGCTTCACGATGCTCATAGACGAATACGAAGAGGTACACACACGCCTCGAGGGCACGAAGAGCGCGCATTATGTCCAGATACTGCCGCGGCTGGCAATCAGTTACGAGGCACCCCAATGGACACTCTACGGATATGCCGCCAAAGGTTACAAAGCCGGCGGTTACAACCCGCAGATATTCAGTACCATCACCCAGAACCAAGTGATGACCGACCTGGCGGAGAACATGAGCATGCACCTCAAGATCTCCGACCCGCAGTTCTCCGACGTCTCCATCACCGCCTACCGGCCGGAGACGGACTGGACTTTTGAGATAGGCGGCCACTTCTCGCCCGTGAGCGGACTGAAGATAGACCTTGACGTGTTTCATATTCAATGCTTTGACCAGCAGGTGACCGTCTTTCCCAACGGCAAGACCACCGGACGGATGATGGCGAACGCGGCGCGCTCCCGCGTATGGGGCGTGGAGGCCGCCTTGCGATACGGATGGGAGCAGCACCGCTGGAGCGGTTGGGCGGACGCCTCGTACGGGTTCACCGACGCGCGGTTTATAGACTTCAACGACGGAATAGGCGACTACAGCGGGCATTTCATCCCTTACGCACCGCAACACACCCTCCACGCTCTCGCGGCAGTGCGATACACCGCAGGCAAAAAAGCACTGGAGTCCCTCTCGCTCTCCCTGCGGGCGAATATGGCCGGACGCATCTATTGGAACGAACAGAACGACCGTTCGCAGGCTCCGTACGCCACCCTCGCCGCCACACTCAAACTGAGCTGGAAGTATGTCAGTCTGTCTCTATGGGGCAGGAACCTCACCGACACCCGGTACGACGTGTTCTATTTCCGCTCCATGGGCAACGATTTTCTCCAACACGCCAAACCCGTGGAGATGGGAGTGGAGGTGAGATGTGAGATTTGACATTTGAGATTTGAGATTTGATATTTAATATTTTATAATTGATGAAAAAGATTTTTTGTATTGCAGCAGTAGCAGCCGCGTTGGTTGCTTGCAAGAAAGACGAGCCGGTCCCCTCCGGCCAGACAGTGGATTTCGCAAAAGCCGTGTATTTCGAGGCTCTCGGCACCAATACCGTGCCGAACGTAGAGGGCGAGAACAAAGACCAGGCGTTTACGCTGGACAGCGTGCGCGCAGAGGCAGTGATCGTCAGCGACAGCACGCTCGACATCTATCTCTACCAGATCAACTTCACCAGTAAGATGCCGGTGACGATCGACATGACCATCCCCGGCGCGAGCTACACCCGCACGGCGGACCGCATCACCATCACCGGAGCGGACATCGACATCCTGATGGGCACGAGAGCCAGCGGCTATTCCATCACGGCGCTGGAAGGCTACCTCACCGCCGACTCACTGGTCATCCGGAACGACTACACCAGCACCCGCGGCACCTACCCGGACTGCACCTACGCCGGTAAAATCACCCAAATCAAAGAGACTCGATGAATTACGAAGGACTGTTATTAGGCGCCGGTGCCTTTCTATGTATCGGCCTCTTCCACCCGCTGGTGATCAAGGCGGAGTATTATTTCGGCGTGCGCTCGTGGTGGGCGTTCCTCATCGTAGGACTCATCGCCGCCGGCGCGTCGCTGTTTGTGGAAAACACATACGTATCCATCTTCATGGGGATCTTTGCCTTCTCCGCTTTCTGGGGCATCGGGGAGGTCTTCAAGCAACGCGACCGCGTGCGCAAAGGCTGGTTTCCCAAGAACCCCAAGAGGAAATACTGAAGTACTAAAAAAAAGACATTTCGGTGTCTTTTTTTTTGCATATATCAGAAAAAAGTAGTACCTTTGCATCCGCAAAAGTAATGAATATGGAAAAGATGACCAAAGAGAGACCTACGATTATTGATTTCGTGGAGCACTACACGCGCCGTTACAGCGAGCATGTGTTCCTGCGCGAGAAGATTAACGATAAATGGGAAACAACCTCTTTCCGCGAGACGCGGGAGATAGCCCACCGTATCGGCGCCGGCATGATGGCGCTGGGGTTGCAGAAAGGCGAGCGCGTGGCACTCCTCAGCCAGGGGCGCAACCTCTGGGTCACGGGGGAGTTAGGTATCCTCTACGCCGGAGGCGTGAACGTGCCGCTGAGTATCAAGCTGGAGGAAGCAAGCGATCTGCTCTTCCGTATCCGGCACTCCGACTCACGGTTTGTCATGTGCTCCGGACAACAGCTTCCGAAGATCCGGAAGATCATCGGCGAGTGCCCGTTAGTGGAGAAAGTGATTGTATTCGACCCCCTGGAGGAATATGAGGACAAGGAGATTTCCATAGACGCGGTACTTGCTATGGGCGACAAACTGTTAGAAACCGCCCCGGCTTCCTTCCAAGCCCGTTATTCCTCCGTCGGACCGGACGACTACGCCAATATCAGCTACACCTCCGGTACTACGGCTGACCCGAAAGGTATTCTCCTCACCCACCGCAACTACACGGCGAACGTGGAGCAGGGCAGTTCGGTTATCCATTGCGATATAGATGACGTCATGCTCATCATTTTGCCGCTGGACCACTGCTTCGCCCATGTAGCAGGCTTCTATACGATGATGTCCTACGGCGGGTCGATTGCTACCGTGCCTGTCGGGAAAACGGCGATAGCGACGCTCAAAAACATCCCTGTTGCCATCAAAGAGGTACGCCCCCATATCATGCTCTCCGTACCGGCGCTGGCGCGTAACTTCCGCAAATCCATCGAGACCGCCATTCATGCCAAAGGACCGAAAGTGGAGAAACTCTATAACTTCGCCCTCAACAACGCCATTGCCTACAACCGCGAGTACTGGAACCGGGGCGGATGGCGCAATGCATGGCGATGGCCGCTGGTGAAGCTCTTTGACCGCCTCATCTTCAAAGCCGTACGGGAGAACTTCGGCGGACGGATGAAGTTCTTCGTGGGCGGCGGTGCACTGCTCGACATTGCGTTGCAACGCTATTTCTGCGCAGTAGGGATGCCTATGTTCCAGGGCTACGGGCTGAGCGAGGCTACGCCTATCATCTGCTCCAACTCGTCCGAGGGCGCTATCTTCGGGTCGTCCGGACGTATCGTCCGACCGATGGAGCTGAAGATTTGCGACGCGGAAGGGCACACCGTGCCGGACGGCGAGCGCGGCGAGATAGTCATCAAGGGCGAGAACGTGATGGCGGGTTACTGGAAGAACCCCGAGAGCACCGCCGCCACCGTCATCGACGGATGGCTCCACACGGGCGACATGGGCTATGTGACCCAAGAGCACCCGGGCTACCTGTGGGTAGTAGGACGTTTCAAATCGCTGCTCATCCGCGCCGACGGAGAGAAATACAGCCCGGAGGGATTCGAGGACTCGCTGACGGACGGCAGTGTATATGTCGATCAGTGTATCCTGCATAACAACCAGGACCCTTATACGATTCTCCTCATGGTGCCGAACAAAGAGGCGCTGCAGGCATGGGCAAAGAGCCAAGGCAAAGACCCCGCTACCCGAGAGGGTAAGGAGTGCATGCTCCTCAAGATACAGAACGAGGTGGACTCCTATCGTCCGGGCGGAAGCCGGGACGGTATCTTCCCCGAAGCCTGGCTGCCTGCCGCTATAGCGGTACTGGACGAGCCATGGACGGAACAGAACCACCTGGTCAACTCCACAATGAAGGTCGTACGCGGAAAGGTGGAGACCTACTTCCGGAACCGCATCGACTACGCCTACACGCCGGAGGGCAAGGAACTCATGAACGAAAAAAATCTCGCTGCTTTATAGCGAGATTTTTTTATGCCCTTGGGGTCTGGGTTAGAGACGGTAGTTGTTGCGGAGCCTGCCTTTATAATGCGCCTGATGAGCGCGGCTGGCTACGCCGCGGTTAGCTACATAACGCTCATAATAACTGATAATCAGCGTCGTCACCGGCAGGGCGATAATCATTCCTATCACGCCGCAGAGCGCCCCCCAGATACTGAGGCTGAGGAGTATTGCCGCGGGGCCCATGCCTGTCACGTCTCCCATGATCTTAGGCGTCAGAACGAGATCCTGGATCGACTGCACGACGACGAACACAGCCGTCATCATCAGAAGCGTGAGCCACACCGGCTGACCGGTCTGGGCCGACTGGATAAGGCAGAGGACGATACAGGGCGGAATACCTAATGCCTGCATGTACGGCACCATGTTCAGCAGACCGATAATCAGTCCCATGGCGATACCCATTGGCATACCCGTGATAGTGAAGCCTATTGCAAAGAGGATTCCTACGCACGTCGCTACCGTAGCCTGGCCGCGGAAATAGGCGTTCATGTTCCGGTCTATATCACCCATGAGCGTCACTACCTGCGGACGAATCTTCCGGGGTATGAACTTGCTGTAACCGGCACGGATATTCGGGAAATCAATCATCAGGAAGATGAGGTACATCAGTCCGATGAAGACCACCATCAGTTCACTCATCCAACTCAGTCCGCCGGTAATCCAGTTACCTATCTTCGGTACCAGTTCCTTGAGGGAGTTGGACAGCTCCGGGTTGGCAAGCACCGAGTGCCAATCCCATTCGGACTGCCATTTGAGCAGTTTCTCCTGGGTCTGAGCCGAGACATAGTCGTTAATATCGAATGCCGCTACGTAACTCTGGAAGCCCGCCCAGGCGGCATTGACCTGCTCGGTAACGGGTTTGCGGAGCGCGGCTACGGCACCCGCTACGATGCCTACCGCCAGCGCAAGCGTCACCATCACCGCCAGTGCGCGGTTACGCACGCGGCATTTGGTCTGTACAAACCCCACTACGGGATCCAGAACATACGCCAGCAGAAAACTGACAAAGAACGGCAGTAACACGCCGTATAGACGGGAAAACATTTACTTGCCTACTTTACCGGTTATCCATGACCATATACGGGAAGCGAGGGAGGCATAGAGGCTCAGCTCGCGGGTGGCGTTCTCCACCTTCGTCTCCAAACGGATATACTGTATCTCCGCTTTGTGCTCCGCCTCCATGGTGTGCAGGGTGAGTTCCTCCTCGGTATTGATCTCACTGTTCATCAGACGGATGAACGGATGTACGAACAGCGGCTTGCGGCACGCTACGGCTACCGCTATCAGGAGCACATACAAACTCCCCATGATCAGCGCTGCCGCCCAGACAGGCATCACGGCCGAGAGGGCGTCGATAGCCGCTACCGATCCGAAAGCCAACAGAGCAAAGACCAGCAGAACGACCGTGAAGATCATCAGGAACAGACCTAACACACGGCTCACGATACCGATGAGCCGCAGTTTGCCTACGTTGCCCAGGGACTCACCGCACGCGGTGACGTCCGCCTTGAGTTGCTCCAATGTGTCGTTTTCCATGCTTATGCCTCCTCGTTTGCGGGTTGTGCTGCGGGAGCCTGCGCTTCCGTCAGGTCTTTCTTCACTTGCTCGCAGTAGTCCTGCGCGCGTTTCTTAGCGTCCTCGGCGAGGTCGTGGAGCCGGTTACGTACCTCCTCGCCGGTCTTCGGGGTGAGGAGCATCGCGACAGCGGCACCTACGGCGGCGCCGGCGGCAAAAACAATCGTGGTCTTGATCAGATCTTTCATTGGGTTTATTGGTTTAAGAGTTTATAGGTTTATTGCAAAAATCGCTTGCGCAGCAGTTGTATATCCTCGCGGGAGAGGAGAAGCTGTTCGTTGAGGTAACTCATCATTCCGCCGAACTCACGGTCGATGAGGTCGAGCGTACGGATAAAATTAGGTGTGGAGACGCCCATGAAGGCAAGCACCACTTCCTTCTCCGCCTCGCCTCCTCCACGCGCTTCTATCTCGGCGTAGAGGCTGTTAACCAACTCGCGGTACGCGGTGTTGGAGAGGTCGAAATCCGCGATGATATCTTCACGCGACACCCCTAAGGCGGAGAGCAGATAGGCAGCGCCCCACCCCGTCCGGTCCTTCCCCTGGAAGCAATGCCAGAGGATGCCGCCGTCTTCGGGAGCTTCCACGATAAGCCTGAGGAATGCTGCGTATTGGAGTTGTGAATACTCGCTCCGGATAAGCGAAGGGTACATATTCCGCGCCATAGCCTGCACTTCGGGATAGAACGAGTAATTGACGATATGTCTTTCCAGGTCTAGAAACGCCTCCTGCGGGATAGGCTGTTCCGTCAGTTTCTCCGCCGAGAGATCAATGGTAGGCAGAAGATGATGAGTGGCGCCTTCCACCTCCCGGTCGGGCAACGCAGCCGCTTCGCCCAGGGAACGGAAATCGAAGATCTTCGCCAGCCGATACTCGTTACGCAGCCGCGCCAAATCTTCCGGCGAGGCGTCGTGCAGATGCGCCGTACGCAGCAACCGGTGCGGACGGACGGTCTTGCCGCCGGCTCCTGCTAACCCGCCTAAATCGCGTGCGTTAACGATATTATCGAATTGTACGTACATTACTCCTTTCTACTTTCTACTTCGTTCTCACCGAATACTTCGTCAATGAGCCTTACGAACTCGCGGTAGGCAAAGGTGTCGCCCAGCTCCGCAAGGGAGGCTGCGAGGCCGCGGTAATGCCACTCGTGCGAGGCTTTGTCCTTCACATGGAAGATAGACCAGAGCGCGTCGCCCTTCGTCTGGTAGTCGCGCCAGATAGCGCGCATGTTGCTCAGTTTGTCACCCATGGCTACAATCTTTGCGTCATGGGAAGCCGCCGCCAGACGGTCTATCGCCGCCTGCTTGCGGTCGTGCCAGCTGTCCTCCTCGGAGACGCCTTCGGTGAAACGGTCGCTCTCGGCATGTACCAGCGCGGCTACACGTTCGCCGAACGCCTCACGCAGTTCCTCAACCGTGACGTCGGTATCCTCAATGGTGTCATGAAGTGCCGCAGCCGCCAGCAGCTCCTGGTCGGACGTGATAGTTGCTACGATTTCCACCGCCTCCATGGGATGGACGATATACGGAAAACCCTTGCCGCGGCGCTCCGTGTCATGGTGCGCTTTGACCGCAAAGATAATCGCGCGGTCCAGCAAGTCTGTGTCTAAATATTTATTCGCCATCAAATGTCAAATCTCAAATCTCAAATCTCAAATGTCAAATCTCAAATCTCCTAATACACCGTTCCCTCCAGCATAGCACGGAACTGCGGCATAGGGCAATGGGTGTCACGCTCTACCATCAGGGTCTTGATACCGGCATACACACGCACCTCTTTCTCCACCTGCTCCAGATCCGCCTCCGGTCCGAAATACTCGCGGGCGAAAGCGTCCCAGAAACGGCGGGCGGTGGCATTGGACATATGGTTGACCTCCTGCGTCCACTCTTCGTTATTGAGGCAGCAGCAGAGATACACCATACCCAAGTCGAACATGTAATAGCCGTAACTGAAATCGCCCAGGTCGATGAAATACTGCTTGCGCTCTCCGTCTTTCTCCACGAAGATACCGTTGCCGAACTGCAGGTCTCCGTGCAGCGCCGTATCGGCGTCCGGAGCCGCAGCGATGAACGCACGTATCTTCTCTTTCTGCTCCGGAGTGAAATCCGGGTTGGCGTCCAGCATTGCGTAGAAACGGTCTTTTACGTTCTCAAACTGAGTGGTGTCCACGTGGGTAGCGTGCAGCTGCTTGCACAGCCGCGCGAACTCCTGCGCGTACTCTTCGGTCTTCTCCGGGTTGTCGCCGCAGGCGCGCGAATAGGATTTCTTGCCTTCTATGCGGCGGAAACGGATACCTGTCTGCTTGCCGTCGGTGACGAGGTCGCCGGGTTCGGGTGTCGGGATGCCCATGGCATAGACCTTCTGCGCCAACACCAGCTCTTTCTCTGCCGCCTCGAAATTGCGGAAATAGAGTTTGAGCATGATATTGGGGTCGGTTTTATGGTTATAACTGGCGCCGTTGGCTCCTTCGCCGGTGCGCACATAGTCGTTCAAATCAATCAGTACGGGTTTCATATCTATTTGTTCATAAAAGGTAAATTCGATGCTTGTTCATAGGTCAGAGCGGCGAGGGCTTCGTTCTGGCTGTTATGGCCGTTGAGGGCGTCGAAGAGGCGCTCCAGGCCTATCTTCCCGCCACCGGTGGAGAGGAT
>Ga0256405_10007886_pt1 | contig 15637 bp, 12 predicted proteins | sample RumenRJG_02DNA_FD_189096 | JGI IMG/M metagenome (GOLD analysis project Ga0256405, IMG submission 189096) | Bovine rumen microbial communities from Lethbridge, Alberta, Canada - RJG_02 | ecosystem: Host-associated > Mammals > Digestive system > Stomach > Rumen | place: Canada: Alberta... | reverse complement strand
CACGATCCACTGGGTGGACGTCGCGACCGGCGTGAAGGCCGAGGTGCGTCTCTACGACCGACTCTTCACCGTGCCGGATCCGCTGCGCGACGGTTCGGACGGTTTCCTGAAGTACCTGAACCCGGATTCGCTCAAGACTGTTACCGCCTACGTGGAGCCGGCCCTCGCGACCGCCGCGCCGGGCGAGCGGTTCCAGTTCGAGCGTACGGGTTACTTCGTGGTCGATTCAAAGGATTCCAAGCCCGGCGCCCCCGTCTTCAACCGCACGGTCACGCTGAAGGACGGCTACAAGCCGGCCTAACGGCCTCCCCTGTGGGAACAGCCGCGCTCCTGCGTGACCGCATACTGGGACAACGGGCGTCTCGCCCGTTGGTAGGGGCGGCGTTCCATCGCCGCCCGCCATCCGCCGAAGCGGCGAGAGACTGTTGTATGCATTTCGTTACAACTTTTTTACAGTTTACCGGGTTCCGTAAATCGGTTGGAAATGATAACATTCTGGGGTCAGGACAATAGGAAAGGAACGTACCCATGAACAAAGCAGAGCCGTCCGGCGGAATCGACTCTCAGGTCCAGATGGAACCCGCCGAGAACCAGATTGTCGTCTATCAGCCGAACGAGACCGTCCGGCTGGAGACAAGGTATGCACATGAAAGCATTTGGCTGACGCAATTGAAGATTGCGGAATTGTTTGGCGTGCAGAAGGCGGCCATTAGCAAGCATCTGAAGAATATCTATTCCCCGGGAGAACTTGTCCGTGAGGCAACTGTTTCCAAAATGGAAACTGTTCAGAATGAGGGGGGCAGGACGGTTATACGCGAACAGGAGTTTTACAATCTTGATGTGATAATCGCTGTTGGGTATCGTGTCAATTCTGTCATGGCAACCCAATTTCGCATTTGGGCAACACAAGTCCTGAAGACTTACCTTCTCAAAGGTTATGCAGTCAATACGCGACTGGCCCAGCTTGAAGACAGGGTTGACCGTCGCCTCGCCAAGCATGACGACCGCATCGCCACCCTTGAACAGAAGGTTGATTTCTTCGTGCAGACGCAGAAACCGCCGCTGCAGGGCGTGTTCTACAACGGCCAGCTGTGGGACGCCCGGGCGCTGGTGCTTTCACTCATCTCTCGCGCGAAACGCTCGCTGATTCTCATCGACAACTGGGCGAACACGGAGGTGCTCGACTTCTTCGCGAAGAAACGCAAGGGCGTGAGGCTCACGATCTTCACCTCGGAGCACTACGACAAGAAGCACGTGCCCCACCGCAAGATTTCCGATGCCGACATCACGGCCTTCAACGCGCAGTACCCGAAACTCGCAGTCCGCTACAACGAAACCTTCCACGACCGTTTCCTCATCATCGATGACAAGGAGCTCTACCTCATCGGCGCATCGCTCAAAGACCTCGGCTCCAAGTGCTTTGCTTTCACAAAGCTCGCCCCTACCGCAATTCGCGGCCTTAAGAAATCGGCATTTCATCCCGCCCCGTAGAACGGACTGCCCGCCCGTTCATCTGCGTCTCTTACTGGGACAACGCGCATCTTGCGCGTTGCGACACCGCCGGGATCGCAACTGTTTGCGCCCCGGCGCCACTCTCGCCGCCAAGATGGCGGCTCCCCATGCGGGGGGGCAACAAGTTGCGGCCCTCCCATGGTAGTGGCGGCGTTCCATCGCCGCCCGCCGCCGCCACAATCTGCCGAGTTTTGCTATACTATTCCCACATAACAAATCACCATGCATGCCACCGAAGAACAGATTGAGGAGGAACGCCATGGCCGCTCGGTTGTACCCGATGATGTCTATGTGCCGCATAAAGATTCCGACCAGCGTCTCGCCTGTGCCTGCCCACACGCAGAGACGATAACGGGGAATACATCGGTCGAGGCGAGGTGTGCATGAAATGCATTGTTGAACTCTTCGGCGACGACCGAAACGGGCGGAAGATGATCGCGTGGGGGCGGCGAATCGGCTGTACGGACGCCGGACACGTGTTTGACGCCGAACGCCGGAAGGTCGCCACGCGACTTCTCGTGGATGATGCCAATCCGTCGCAGAAGTCGTATCTCCTCGAACTCGTCGACAATCCCGTCGGCGTGAAGGCCATCGTCCCGGCGTAGACGGCGCCCCCCATTGAACGGGCGTTCATCTGTGTCCCGCGCCACCAAGATGACGGCTCCCATGCGGGAGGGCCGCAATTTATTGCGGCCGCATACTGGGACAACGGGCGTCTCGCCCGTTGCCCCGCACGGGAGGGTCGCGCTCCTGCGCGGCCGTATTCGTCTCTCACCCTATAAATTATGCGCTACTACAGCCATAAGTGCAAAACAGCTCTGACCTGTTTTCGCACTTTACAACCAACCGCGGACCGCGAAAATCTGCTATACTATCGCCATGAAACTTTGTGGGAAAAGCATAGGTTCGCGGGAATGTGCGCAGGAAAAGGCCTCTGGGCCGTCCAAGCGCACCATCCTTGTCGCGGGCATGGGCACTTCCCGGCGGTGCTGACAGAGACGGAGTGCAAGCATCGGAAAATTTGATATACTTTGCCGTGGAGAAAAATCCGTGAAAATCACGCCATCAAGAATCAACACGCTTCTCACCATTGGCGAAAACCTGAACATCGAGTTCAAGCGTGCGGGCGACGGGCCGAAGGCCGACACCTTCGAGTCCGTTTGCGCGTTTCTCAATAAGGCGGGAGGAGATCTGCTGCTTGGCGTTGACGATGACGGGACGGTCGTTGGTTTGCCGCCCAAGTCGGTTGATGCGATGATTCGCAACGGACGCATCACGCCGAAGAACCTGGAACCCGAGCCGAAGAACCCGATTATCGCGAACTTCTTCCACCAGATTCGTCTTGCCGACGAACTCGGTTCCGGCGTCCGGAACCTCTACCACTACGTCAAGATATACTCGAATGCCGAGCCCGTGTTTGACGAAGACGATGTTTTCCGCCTCATTGTTCCGCTCAACGACGAGTATTCCGCCGACCGTGCGTTTGCGAGCGAGTTTCCGCAAGCGAAGACCGCCCAAGAGGCCACCCATGAAACTGTGGAGAAAACTGTGGAGAAAACTGTGGAGAAAACTGTGGAGAAAATCTTGTCCGCCATGCGAGGGAATCCGTCGATAACACAACAGCAATTAGTCGAAGCGATAGGTTTATCGCGTCGTGGAATTGAATGGCAACTTAATCAACTAAAAGCCAAAGGCATCATCCGCCGCGTCGGTCCAGACAAGGGCGGCCATTGGGAGGTGATCAGATGAAGTCAGCCAATCGCACAATCCTCGTCGCGGGCATGGGCACCTCCCCGGCGGTGCTCACCGAGACGGTGTGGGCGCTCGCGCACGGAGAGTGGTCTGTCATGTCGGACGATGTGGAGTCTTTAAACTTGCTTGAAAGAGGTGTCCCCTATGGACGAAGAAATTAATAAGATCATTCGGGCTCTTGAATGTGGCAATCGCGTGTTTATAATACGTGGTGCGGCGGGTACAGGTAAAACAACTCTGGTGAAGAGTCTTATACCGATGCTTCGAAGTAGAGGCGTCGAGCCCTGCCTTCTGGCTCCAACGGGGCGTGCTGCTCTTGTGTTGTCAAAGAGAACCGGGTTCGGTGCGGTGACGATTCACTCTGGGATTTTCAATATTGTTGATGAACCGATAAAAGACGAGAGTGGTTCAGCGTTGAAATGGATTTTCCCGTTGAAAAAAGATAGGGATGTGGAAGACGTGGCATTCATTGTCGATGAGTCTTCTATGGTTGGTTTGGCGGAGCATGATAATGATCGAGAACTTTTCCAGTTCGGTAGTGGCTCGCTTCTGAATGATCTTATTGAGTTTTCTGGTGTGAGAGTTTCTGGAACCTCTAATTTGCTTTTCTTTGTAGGTGATTCCTTTCAGCTTCCGCCTGTTGGGGATAGATGTGAAACGCCTCCTGCCCTTGATGAGGTTAAACTTAAAGAATTGACAGGTTTCACCCCCTACGTGTTAGAGTTGTCAAAAGTCCATCGCCAAGACCAAGATAGTGGCATTCTCGTGGAGGCAGTAAAAATTAGAGACTCGTTGATAGCTAAAGACTTTAACATTCTAAAGTTCTCAGAACATAGGGACGTGTCCGTAGAGGATAGTAGCGGTGTTGTGACCACTTGGGATTCTCTTGATAAATTGGATGATAAGATCATCATCGCTCAGACAAATGTGAGGGTTCGAGAGTATAATGACGAAGCTCGAAACCACTTTAATCTTTTGGATGAGTTGCCCATGCGAGGGGAGCGGCTCTTGTCTATTAGAAACACGCGAATAGTACTTCAAGATGGTACTCGTTTCCAAATCTATAACGGAGACTTCCTTCGCGTTATTGATGTCCCCAATACACCTTTGTTTGAACTCCAAGGATTCTATCGCCCGAAAAATTCCAATGAGACATTCCACTTCAAGTATGTTTTCAAGAAAATGTCTTTCTCGTGGGTTTATGAACCAGAGCGTGGTGAAGTACATGATGTATGGATGAATGTAACTCCAATCGTCTATCCAGAATGGGATTTGCGCGACAACTATGCGGCTGTGGGGCTTTACAACGGTGTCAAGCAATACATTGAAGAAAGATTGCGGGAACGATATCCTGATTACAGGAAGGATCGTACGCGGAAGAATTATTGGGATGTAATGGTTCGCCAGGAATTGAAGGATTCTATTTGGCTTCATGCCCCAATCGTGAAATATGGGTATGCTGTGACGGGACATAAGTCTCAAGGTGGGGAATGGGACGAAGTGTGGGCGGATTATTCGTGTGGAAGTAATATGCAGTCGAGTTACTATTTCCGATGGGCGTATACGGCGACAACAAGAGCTAGAAAGCATTTGCATGTTTTATGTGCGCCTCAGATTGACGCCTTGTCAAAGGTCTTTCTGCAAAACATAATCCATGCGGGGGCGTCCGAAGAAAGAGCTGGCAATCACACACCATGTAACCCTACGCTTATTACGCGCCTTATGGAAGAGGGGTATGTCATAGGGGAGGTTTTGAACCAATCGGAACATTTCAAATATAGAATACTGCTTACACATAATGGTAGTGGCGTTCCTGGTTGGATTGATGTCATGTATAAAAAGAATGGGATCATTTCATTTGTCAATGCGCGTGTAGATCCCTTACCTGGTTGGCTTTCAGAATTCAAGGGGAGTTCTGTGAAAGAAGCTATTGGAAGTGTGGATTCAATGGGGGAACCATCAGGGAGTACGAATGGTGGAACTGTTACTGTCAATATCTCTAGTGAACAGAAAAGACGTGTGCTTGAACGAATTATTGTTGCTATTGAGCGATGCTCTTTCCAAGTGATATCAATTCGCGAGTGTACGCAATATCAAGTACGACTGGAGATTACTACGGCCAATGGCAATGGATTCATTGATTTGTACTTTGATCGAAAAGAACGATTGACGAGTCGTAACTCCTCCTTGTCGGCAGACGATATGAATAAACTCGCCTGTGAACTTAATCGGGCTTCAGAATCTTCCGAAGGAAATTAAGCGTGGCGAGATGTTGTTCGGTCCGTTGTGCCGATTCCAAATAAATAAGGGCTATTTTACGTGTGAAAGCAGCAAGTTCAGTCTTTTGAAACGATTTGATGTCTGGTGAGAATCCTTCGCGTGCTCGTTCTGGGAGGATTGCGGCAAATTGACCTGATTGAACAGCTCCGTAAATCTGTGTTGTAGATGAACAGGCGAGTTGAGGCTGAGTCCCTGCGCTGGCGAGAAGAGTAGATACGGCCTGGGCATAGAGGCCATGTCCAGTCAATGTACAAAAAGGCAGGTCTTTAAAAGGTGGTGGGTTACGGCAATCATTGGAAGGCAAGAATTGGCGAGGAACGAACAAACGATACCGTAGTTCACCGATAACTTCTATATGCATTTCGTCGTTGACAAACGGAAAGAGTCGTACCAAACCAGCGTCAAGTTCACGGTGAGCTACCTTATTAACAATATCAGAGGTTGGGAGACTTGTTGGCAGTAGATCGATGTTACACGAATTATAGAGTTCTCGCATTTGTGGGAGCACATACCATTGGAAGATGGCGTCTCCAACTCCGAGTTTGAACGAATTCGGTACATTACGCATATTTTTGATGTAATTTTCGAGACTTCCAAGAAAGTCCTCTGAGATTCGCTGAAGCCTGCGCCCCTGCTCTGTCAATTCAAGGGTACGTCCCACATGTTTGAAAAGCGGGATGCCCACATATTCCGATAATTCTTTCATTTGACGGCTGGCTAGACTCTGTGCAGAAGGGTCGTCGCCAACGGCTGCTCGTATGCCACCAGAACGTGCAATCTTGCAGAGCAGATTGAGTTTTTCAAGGGATAACCCTTTCTTTTGGAATATGATCTCGTACATTCTTACTCCTACTACTCCTTACCGAAAAGTAATATATCAAAACTAATTTATGCATGTCAAGTGCATGTGTCATGTGGTATACTATTGTGCGTCACAACTTAATAGAGGTCATTTATGATAAAGAAAGTCCGCATAAGGAATTACAAATGCTACGGAGATCGGCCTGCCGACTTCGATCTTGCACGTATCAACTTTATCTATGGTGATAACAGCGTCGGCAAGAGTACTTTCTTGCAGTGCTTGTCTAGAATCTATCATATGTACGATGGTGGAGAGACTACTATTCCCGTGAGTAAGGCATTGAACGATCAGTCGTTCATGGGGGTAGGCGCGGACAAAATTGACATCCGCATAAAAACGGATAGTGATATTGTTTGGCTGGGAGGGGTTGTGGATGGGCAATTTGCTCTACGCGATCAGAGAGGGGCGATTGTTGAAAAAGCGGATTACCGTGACGCTGTTCCATGGTTGCGCCATGCGGAGGCACCGCGTCCAAGAAGAATTGCCAAAGAGGGGAGCGCGTTGGAAGCTCTTGCCGATGCCATGATTGACACAGTCGCGGTTAATTCGATGCTAGAGCGACTGGGCGTCGGGTACAAGTGCATTGACAAAAATACGCTCGAAGATGTTGTCCTCGGACGTGGTGGGATAACCGTTGACGACGTGGGCACTGGTGTGGCCGTCATGTTTGATATGGTTCAGTCTATCGCGCTTTGGCAAAAGGGGATATTACTTCTTGAAGAGCCGGAGGCAAATGTCAATGAGCGGCAGTTGGAGTCGCTGACGAAGGTGCTTGTGGAGGAGTCTAAAAAACGTTTTGCCACGGGCGGTCAGTTAGTCGTGGAATGCCATAGCGAGTTGGTCATGTTGGGAATTCGCAATCTGCTGAAGCATGGAGTAATCACACCGGAAGACATTGCGGTTTTTGTCGTTACTAAAGATTCGAATGGAAGTTTGCCGACGAAGATTCCGTTGGACAGGTTTGGCAACATTCTACGTCCGTGGCCAGGTGGATTTTTCCTTTCGCGTGTTAAGATTGCAGATGCGTATTATGCGAACGGAGATGGCGCACAATGATAGTTCACCATATCATTGATTGGGAATACATCCATCGCTTGATTTTACAAGCATCAAGCGATGACGCGCTTGAACTCCTGAGGCTCAGATTGTTCATGATGCGTAAGCACATAGACAACGGAGGATTGCTCATTGTCGATGTGGGAAACGGTTCCTTATCTGAACTTGTAAAAGCGATTTCCGAGTTGCGCCAGGATGGAGAGGCGCAACCAATTCCTGTTTGGGGGAATTTGTCTCGGGAATTAGAGGCATATAAACGGTTGTACATTGATAGTGCGCTGAAGGTGGGAACTGATTCCTCTGAAAACATAGAGGGTGTAGTCTCGACATTTAATGAACTATTACATGTTGCCTGCTTGGATTCGTTGGAGTTGCCAGGTGTCGTTTTATCGGACAACTCCGAACTGCCCGTACTTCCCGGATGTGCAAGGACAACGATTGAAGCATATGAAAACGTGTTTGCTGGCGTTTGTTGGCGAGATAATGAGACCTTTCGTCCAGACAGAGAGAGAGATTTCGATCGTTTCTTGGCATGTGTATCCCTTGCGGCTTCATGCTTCGGGGAGATAGTTCTTCAAGACCCCTATTTGTCAACAGCCTTCAATATCCTTGACGAATTGCCGAGGCATTGTGATATTAAGAGATGGAGGGCGTCGATTAAGCGATTGTTGAAGTATTGCATAAGCAATCCAAGAGTGGAATCAATCAAGTTTGTCTCCGAAGCGAAAACACTTGTCGCCCAGTGCTGCCAAATGAATTGGCTTAAAGAATGGTTGGAGGGGCGGCATGGTCGTAGAAATGGAAGACCATTGCAAGTGGCGATTCATTTCTGCAAGAAAGATCCGCAAGACCATGACCGTCATGTCTTCTTTGGCGAAACGTTGCCTGGCTGTCTTTTCTCAGGAGGACTTGATGTCTGCAATGAGCAAGGTTTAATTTCTCAGCAACGCGTATTCGGCGTGTGCCGTTTGAAGTGGGACAAAAACGATTATCAGGGTAGAGGGCAGGTGTTTCACGAGATTATGCGCCTGCAGAGATTGCCTTTTTCAGATGCGATACAACTACATGGCAAAACGCTGCATGGCAAGACGCAATTTTCATGTGATGTTACTGATTGGCATTATGTATGCAAGCCTCAATCAGACTTGAACAGTACATTTGAGTTTATTGTCCAACCGCCAATTAGTAGGCACCTAACGAGGGATGGGCTTGTATGACCATATCTTGGGTAGATGAGTTTTTCTCAGAAATTGCGCGAATCGGCAAGGAACGCTTTAAGCAGAATAGCGTTTTACCGAAGAAAGCTTCGTTACCGCTGGAATTCCTTGAAACGTTGAAGACCTTGGAGGAGGGCGGACGGGAAGAGTTTCTGCGGGCAAGAACGATTCTTAAGCAGGGATTTGGCGTGTTTTGGGAGAAAACAGATCCGTGGCAGAGTATTGCTGCCGCATGTGGGACTGATGCCGTTACGCAGATAAAGAGTGTCTTGTTAAAGACTTTAACTGGTACGAGAAAAGACAAAAAGGTTTACATGAATTTCGTAATGCGGGATCTTCTTGAGTGGATGTCTCGTTACGGTGATTCATTTGAGGCGTTGTGGTCTGAACGCCTAGCTTTCCTGTTTTTTGAGGCTCACGGTGACGGAGACAGACAGCGAAAATCATACGTCACGAATCTCTTTTATGCTGTCAAGACTGTGTCGAAAATAAAATGGGATTCTCGAAGGGATCAATCCGCCGTACACTTGTGGCAGTTATATCTTAAGTCGCTCGTTACGCGATTTGAAACCGTGGTTAGGGGATTCTCCGACCCGGCGCAGAGTATTAAATGGGAGCCCATCGTTGTCCATTATAAGCTAGAGGTGAGTGATGACGACGACGAATTGGCGAAACTGTTTTTGGCATCAAGGGTGGCGTATGACAAGGATCCGTCATCTTCAGAGAATCTTCGCCAATATGCATGGGTGGTCCATGATTGCATCAAACGCGCTATTGGCTTGGCAAACATAAAGCTGGTTGAAACTTTTGCTGCCGAGGGCAAGCGGATACAACCACAGTTTGAGAAAATACCGCTTCGCCGTTATTGGCCTATTGAACAGGCAGGGGAACGGGCTACGGATGCGATGAAGGCATCCATTGCACGGGAACGCAATGGCGATGAGACCGTTGTCAAGGCTATTGGAACGATACTTGAAAAGGCCGAACGTTTTCTGTCTGGCGAAGGAGAGGCGTCTCAATGGATGAGAAAGGGGGACATTCCGAAAGCGATTGCCGCCTACAAAGAAGGCCTGGAGCGCGATAAAAATAATCGTGAGGCGCGTATTGGACTTATCGAACTTTATCTTCGCAACGCGGATGTTACTTCGGCTTCAAACCTTTTAGTAGAAGGCTTGGTGACAGTAGAATTCGTTAAGCGGTTAACTAAGGTAATTCGGTCGGCGTTTTTTTCATGGAGATCGGGATTCTTTAAGCAAGCTGAATTCTATCTGACATGCGTTGAGAAGCTCGAGAATGATCTAGCGAATCTCGCCAGTACGAATCTGTCTGTGGCGGAGTGTCTTTATCATTGTGCCTTGGCAAAGAAGTATTCATCAGGTGAGTCCCTTGTGCTTAGTCATCAATTGGCAATAACAGTTTTTGAGGAACTTTTCAAGCGTGGTGTTAAGTGGCCGAAGGAACGCCAGACAGTGGCAGGTTGCTTGGGCCGATTGTTGCTGGCGTCTGGGCGAATTGATGAAGCTCGTCCGTATGTCAAGGAGACATTGCTTTGCAATCCCGATTCGCCGGTTGCATGGATTGATTATGGGAAAACGTTCGGTAAGAATTCAATAGACGCGGCCAAGTGCTTCTGTCGGGCTATTTGCTGTCCGTCAGCGAAGGCGGGGTTGACAGTTGCGGCACACGAATTATTAGGCGAATACTATGAAGCAACCAGTCAGTTGCCAAGAGCGCTCAGAGAATACGAGGTCAGCGACAAGATTCGAAGCAAAAATAATTGGCAACGAAAATCTAGGGATTTTGCATTACTCTTAAAGTATCTCCTTGAAGGCAAAAAGTCTGGTGAAGGCGAGAGGGTTCTAGATCCTGTAGAGTCAAACGCTGAAGAATATGCAAGGCTTTCCGCATCTGCTGGCGAATTGCTTTCAAGTGGGACATCTGAGGTGCGAGGAGTGGTTGTCAGTATGTTAAAGAACTCCGTGCGAATCTGGCATGAGCCAACAAGCAAGGGCGGTCGTGGCGCATTTATCTATGCGGCAAGGGGGACGGCGGAAGATATGGCTCGAGGAACGCCGGTGTGGGTGTCATTGAACATATTTGTCGATAAGGAAACCGTTGCATCATGGTCTGTTCGTACTGATGGTTCAACTTGGGATGTTTATCCGACAAAGGTCGGCGTGGTCACAAAAGTAGATTTCAACAGAGGGTTCTGGCGCATTGTCGTTGGCGACGGCGTTGAGTTGTCCGTTGGTGCGGACAGAGTCCCGTCAGTGGCAGGTATCCCAGTTGGGGCGTTTGTGAAAGTACGCATGGTCGAGACGGCAGGGAAGCAAGATGTCTTAAGTGTACAGACTTGTGAGACGTTGTTGGAGTTGCCGTCATTCGTTCGCCACGTTGATGGTGTGTGCATAAAGACAAAGCAGACGCATTTTGGAAGAATAGGAGATGTTTTTGTGCCAGAAAGGCTCTGCAAGGATGTTTCTTCGGGAACGCAGATGGCCGTCTTTGCAGTTGAGGTAGAAGACTACCGCAAGAAAAAGAAAGGCTGGCTTGCGTTCGCGCCAGCACAAGACGATTTAAGGAGGATGGATGTAGCGTGCGGTTGACAGTTGAAAAGCTGGGCACCGCAAAACTACGAGCCGGGTTAATCATTTAACTTCGGTGGTTCGATCAAGCGGGTAATACCGCAACTCGGAACATGTGTCAAATCTCCGTTGCATCCATCCTCCAACTTTTTAGAAATGGAACTTGATGACTATATGACTGAACGGGCAATCTGCCGCGTCCTCGCGCGAATGCGTGTGCGCATTGCCGATGAGCGCCATGCAGACGATCTGTATTGGCGAGTGGCGAAAGGTGCTCCAGATCCAGCAAAGCGGCATGACGGAAGGGGCGATGCGCAGACCTCAGTCTGTGCGTGCATGCCACCTCGGAGGAAATGGGGACGGTCAACTCGAAAAATGCGGCCGTACATGCAATACAACAGGATGTTGGAGAGTGGCATTCTGTATGCAATCAGGCGACAGCGTGAGAATGGCGGACTCCTTGCTTGTGACTGGGGAAAGAACTTGCAATCTCTCTTTGATGATGTTACCGCTCGACTTGCCAAAGGAGTTTTCTCTTTCCAGAAACCAAAAATTGTCGCGATTCCAAAAAGTACGACAGAGTACAGATGTTTGGCTCAGTATGAGAATCTGTCAGACAGGTTGATTCTGGCGCAGACGGCACGTTATGTTCGTGACCGATTTGACGAACTGCTTTCACCCAACAGCTATGCCTTTCGGCGCTCGGGTGAGATTTCGCATGTGACGGCCATCAGAAAGTTACGAGACTATCGTTTGCGTTATCCAAACAAGAAGCTGTATGTTGCAGAGTGCGACATCCAGAAGTTCTTCGACGTTATTAACCACGAGGAGGTCCTGGCGGCGTTTGATTCATTCGCACAGCGCCTTGATACCCCAATTGATCCCCGTGCGCGAGAAGTCCTTATTGCATTTCTTGAAAGTTATTCGTCGTTTCGCACGGTGACTGAGTCTTTCCCTGATCCCGAGGATCGGAAAAAAATTGGTTTCTTGCAGTCGCGGGAATTGTCTTTGCAGCTTAAACGGTTTTACAGTACGAACGATTTTGCGTCGTTGCCCTTGGGAATACCGCAGGGAGGGGCGTTGTCTCCTATTCTTGTCAACCTTGTTATGGACTGTGCTGATCATGCCGTGACTGATGGTGCGCCGGAGGATTTATTTTATGCGCGCTTCTGCGATGACATGATTATCGTCCATCCCGACAAGAGTGTATGTGCGGAGGCATTTGAGCGATTTGTTTCCAAGATGGAGGCATTGCGCTTGCCCGTTCATAAAGTTTGTAAGCGCTTTTCTTATGGATCGGGGTTTTATGGTGACAAGGCTGTTGTCGTGAAAGATGGGTGTTTCCCGACTCCGGGGAAGAAGCTAAAATCAAAGGGGCCCTACGCCTGGGCGGATGTCCATGTTGGCGGTGGAACATCTTCTCCGTGGATTAGTTTTCTTGGGCAGCAAGTTCGTTATGACGGCGAAGTGCGTATCCGGCTTAGTTCAATCGAGAAACATCGGGCGAAGCTCCATGAGGAAGCTTCGCGTCTTATCCGCGCTTGTGGAAAGGATGGCCGGAAACTACGCAATCCGGAAGCAGTGGACGAAGTGTATACAGCCTTTAGGCAGAGGTTGATGGCGTTGGGCGTTGGGTATAGCTCGGATGCTGCGCGAGGTAGTCTAGAAGACCGCTGTTGGATGTCAGCGTTTCCTGGAATCACTCGGTGTTCATGGGCGCGGCAGCAGATGCGCGTGCTAGATCGAGAGCGCGATGCGATCTTGTGTAAGGTCCGGCACGGGCCGCTTGCTCATGCGGATGGTTCGCCGGCGAAGGCTGAAGTGAAGTTTCTAGGACGGCCGTTCAGTTATTTGGGATATCTTGAGCGAGAGGATCGCCCTAATCAATGGTTGTTGGCGGACGGTATGTTTGCCTACGGAGAATGGTAAAAGAGGTGCCTTATGGGACTGGAAGAGAAAGAACGGGAAGAGCGTTACTGGACTGAGTTTGCTGAAACAGGCCACTTGCCGGGCCTGCCAGATGCACTTGTGAGCGAGAAAGGCGAAGCGTATGTCCGTACTGTCTTACACAACGAATACAATCCACTGACAAAATTCTTGTTTGGAGAAGTGATGGCAAAAAGAGGTCTCCTTGGCGAGGGAGAGCTTGCGATCCATGCCGAAGCGGCAAAATGGATTAAGCCGATGATATTTTCCAAGAAGAAGAATTATCCCAAATGTAGGGAAATGGCAACCTCATTTGAAACAGTCGCATCTAAATCCGCCAATCCCAAAGTCGCCCAAATGATAGGTGCCGATATCGCGTATCAAAAGGCGTGGGATTGGGTTAAACGTGCCAAAGAGGTCTATGCCCATCTTGTTGCCCAGCCGATAGGAGTACAGCTTTCTGCCTATATTCATGAATTGAGCAATCTGGCTCGTTCATCCGCGTGGCCGAAGATTTCTCAGGACTCTCGACTGTATACATTAATTCTGTTTTGGTTGGGGAAGATATTGAGCAAGGCTAAAGGAAAGCTTTCGGGAGGAGAGAACTCTGCATTGATGGTTCTGAGGAAGATTGATCCCAATGCGCTACCAGATGAATGTTATGTACGTAAGCCTCGTGAGCCGAAACCGGAAAAGGGGAAGGATTTCTATCCTGCAACACTTGAAGAACTGGCGATCGGACTTTACGGAGTCTTCAAGGAGAAGTCAGGGACTTTCAAAACAGTAACTGAGCAGCAGAAAAATTGGCTTTTGTGGGCAGTTGATTTTCTTACGAATGTATATTCTCGTTTTGAAGATGAATGGGGGGAATTCAGAATCGGAAAACTTTTGATCTTGAGCGGTGATGTTGAACGGGCGAGGACTTATATCCTTCCAACTGCGCGGAAGAAGCCTTCGGAGTTCTGGGTATGGTCATTGATGGCCGATTTGTTTCCAGACAGACGATCTAATTGCATTGCGCGCGCATTGACTTGTCCGACTGATGAAAAATATACCGTTCGCGTGAAACGTGAGGCTGTGGCACTGGGGTTGCCTGTTGGTAACAAGAAGGCATTAGAGAATCTGTCGGAATCCACGGAAGAGCTTTTATGGGTTGGGCTCGATCCAGTTAAAGGCGTGTATCTAAAGAGTTTCATGCAGGAACGAGACGGGAAACGCAGACCTCGTGTTGTTTTTATTGGTGAACAAGGTGTTTCTTTTCGGCCAGTTTCCCCGATTAAGGTAAGGTTCCCGAAGGGGAAAGACTATGGCACACCAGTATGGCTTTATGTTGATCCTAACGACGGGCAACGTATCCTTGGAGTTAAGTTGAGAGATGGTGGGTGTGCATGGGATGTCTTGCCTGCTAAGAATGCCGTATATTTACGTTCGTTTAAGAATAAATCTGGAGGAACTTCACATGTTTTTGCAGATGGGAAGGATGAATTTGTTGCCTCTTTAACATTGCCTCAGATGGTACCGGGACATCAAGTGGAACTTCGCATGGTGCCTGTGGAAGGTCAGGACAACAAACTACCGTCATTTGTCTCAGCACAGGTAACCTGTGATGCGAACGAAGTTCCGTTCACCCAATTACCGAGCGTATTGGCAACGTATTATGGAGTCAGTCGTAGCGGAATGTGCCAATTTTCAGATGGAATGCACGAATACATGGCACGTGGCGGCGTAGCACGCGTGACAGATATGGTTCTCGGAGCCCAGTACCTACTTCGCTATACATGTCGAGATGTCAAGGGGGAGAGCATGTACAATGTTTGGTCTGTATCGGCCTGTGAGCAGAAATCGGCGTTAATTGGTTCGAGTGAAGGAGTTATGCGATTGGGCTCAGGTTCGCTCCCACCGGCATTTGTAGACAACATATTCGTTCCACCAGAAATTGTTCGCACATTGCAGGATAAGAAGGTGGACATGACTCTCCCCATGCATGTTGTTTTTGTTAGGATATCGCCGCAAGACAAGACAGATCGTTTTGGTCACCACTATAAAAAGAACCGATACAATGCTATCTCCTGTGAGCCATTGTACGGAGAAGAACTTGAACGATATCGTTGTGAACACGCATGAATACCTTTATTGTTATGGGTTGAAAATGAGGAAGAAAAATGGAATGATCGGCGCGATTATCGGCGACATCGCGGGGTCGCGGTTCGAGTGGCACAACCGCAAGAGCAAACAGTTCACGTTTCTGAAGGGGAAGGAGGAAGGTAGGTATGCGTGCCAGTTCACGGATGATACCGTGATGACGCTCGCCGTGGCGGACGCGATTGCAAAATGGCGTGCGGGGGGCGATGCGTCATACGGGGCACTGCCGAGGATCGCGATCGCGAGCATGCAGGCGTTTGGCCGACAGTTCCCCCATGCCGGGTACGGCGGTTCGTTCAGGCGAT
>Ga0256405_10007883_pt1 | contig 15639 bp, 13 predicted proteins | sample RumenRJG_02DNA_FD_189096 | JGI IMG/M metagenome (GOLD analysis project Ga0256405, IMG submission 189096) | Bovine rumen microbial communities from Lethbridge, Alberta, Canada - RJG_02 | ecosystem: Host-associated > Mammals > Digestive system > Stomach > Rumen | place: Canada: Alberta... | reverse complement strand
GTTTGCCAAAATCAATTCTTTCATTAGCACCGCTAAAAAACGTGGCCGAACTGCTCTACAGGCATTGGAATTTCTTTTTCAAAACAAGCCCATGTTGGCACTTACAATGAGCGACTGACCAGTTACCTGTCTGCTGGAAAATCGCTGCCGTATTCGATGCCTGAATCGGATGCAATCCTTCCTCCGTAGCATCAGCCTCCTCAAACCCGACCTTGCTGCTGAGTGCTTTGATTTGCTCGGAGAGCTTGGCGATCAGGGGAAGTTCTTCCGCTGTCAGCGGCCTTATGGCGCGGAAGGTTGCCTTGGCATAGGCAATCCCACCCTTGTTTACCGCCTTGGCCAAGGAAAACTTCGTGACCACCTCATAGCTCTTGTGGCCTTTGGAAAGCAGCCGCATCAAGTACCTGCTCAGTTCCTTCAGGGAGCTTGGTGGCAGAGACAGCATGACAGGGAACAGTTCGCCCTCCCTCAGAAGATACAGCCTCCTGCGCTCCTTGCAAGCCTTGGCGTTGTTCTCTGCTGTGCCGTATTCGTTGAAAATGCAGTTTGTGCAATCACCGCCCGGCTCTCCGTAGCCTGTCACTGCATCAAGACTGCCGCAGTCTGGGGGATTGACGCTACCATCGTATTTCCCCTTGAAATAGGCCCTGATCGGGTGATGGTGGAGAATGACTGCGGTGAATTCCTTTTTTATCTCCGGTTCCTCCGGATTCTCCGAGGGGAGCTGGAAGACCAGAGTATCACCGGAGGGCATCTTGATGCGCTCGAAAAAGGCGTTCAGCCCGTCCATTTCCTCTGCCAGTGTCGCACCGAGGTCAAAGTCCCTCAGAGCCAGATAGTTCTCTTCCGGCAGTGTTGCGATTGCCTGTGTAGTCTGTGCTTTTCTTGTCATTGGTAAAACCTCCCAAATTAAGTTGTCAAAATTACTTTTCTCATAGTCTGTTTCAGCTTGCGCGTCCCTGCAAAAGTTCCGCTACCTGCTGCGCGTGGGGACAGTTTTCCCTCGCATCGCAGTATTCCAAGCATTTTCTTCCACCCCAGTTCTCTTTGATGGAACAGGGGGGAGGGAGTTGGCTGTTCTGCATGGCTTCCTGAAGCCTACGGGCCTTCTTGCCGAAATAGCGGTTCAGCCAGCGATTGCTGATGCGGTTGATGGGAATGAGGTAGATCGGCTTCGTAATGCCACGTTCTGCCGCTGTGCGGAGATTGCTGTCCCTGCACAGTGCTTGGATGAACATGCGCTTGACTTCGAATCCTGCCTTTTCCAGCAGCATACGGTAGTAGTTGAGCTGTATTGCCCAGTCCCAGACATGTCTCACGCCGTCATAGCGGAACTCCTTGCGTGTCTTCGGCTTGCCTTTCTTGAGGCCGGTCTTGTAGACCTCGCCCGTGGGAACATCCACCTTGTAGATCCCCAAAGCCATCATGATTTTATAGGAGCTTGTGACTTTGAGATCGCCAAGCACCCCTTCCTCGCCGTCAATGATTTTCCCGTAGAGGTCGAATTTTCCGCTGGTAATCCTGTCCTTCAGCCGGACCTCGCTCAGAATCTCGCCCTCCGTATGGTTCTCATGGATGGTGTGGACAGCCTGTCCGTGCAGGGCATAGAGTGCGCTCATGGGGTCTACACTGTATGCCGTGGTCTTTTTCAGATACGTTTCCCGTACACCGGAAATCAGTTCTGTCACGGTAGGCTCCGTGATGCCTCTGTCCAGTGATTTTGCAACGGCCCGAAGTGTCGGCAGGAACATGCAACGTTCTTTCTGCCTGCATTCTCTCAGGCACTCCGCAATCCCGACCTTTTGCCCGTTGGGGCAGATGAACCTTGTTGCCGGCATGGCACTGTCTCCTTTCTATGCTGCCTCGATGGGCAGAGCTTTCTTGACATTTTCCTTGCTGTCCGGCGCTTCCCTGAAGGATACTTCCAGATTCCCAAAGCATTTCGCCTCCTTTCCGATATCGTCCACCAGGACAACCCCGGTAGCAATCTGCAGGTACTTGCCCAAGATTCTTGCCTGACTGACATTGAGGGTGATATGCAGGCCGGTGGAATCGCCATCCCCTGCATACAAGCCCAAATGAAGATAGCCATTCTCACCTGAGATTTCGGCCTTTATATTCTGATAGGCCGGATACATATGATATGAGCACACATTTCATGACCTCCTATCTCAAAATGTGGCAGTGCCCTGTTCCTTCATGCTCTTGAACCCGTAGCGGGCCACAATCACATGGTCGAGCAGTGGGATATCCATGATCTTGGAGGCTTTCACCAGCCGCTCCGTCACCGCGATATCCTCCCTGCTTGGCTCCGCTTCTCCCGACGGATGATTATGCACGACGATGATGGATGCCGCCAAATGTTTCACCGCCTCGTGGAACAGCTCCCGTGGGTGGACGACCGATGCGCTGATGCTGCCTTTGGAAATCATTTTGCTGCCGGTGATGTGGTTCTTCGTGTTGAGCATCAGCAGCCAGAATTCTTCCTGCTCCGCCTCTTTCAGAAAAGCGAAGTAGCTTGCCACGTCCTCCGGCCCGTGGATGACCGTCACCGACTGCTTCGAGCGAAGCTCCATACGGCGTACAATCTCGCGCAGGCAGAGCAGCCGCTTTGCTCTCGTCCTGCCCACGCCCTTTGTCTGTTCCAATTCAGATTGTGGGGCGTGGAGAACTACGTCATAGGCTGTGGGGTACTCGCGCAGAAGCTGCTTGCTGGCATTTTCCGGCAGAAAAGCATCCAGCAGGTCTTTGTCAGACAGGCCCGACGGTTCAAAGATTTCATTACACATTTTTCTCGCCTCATTTCTCGCTGTGCCTTGCTTCCGGCAAGGCTCCAAAATTTTTCTTGTACAAAGTAAGCAATGCTTGGTTGCCGTAGGTTCTGCGGTATGCTTCCAGTTCCTTGGGGTGATATAGGCAGAGCAGTTCTTCATAGATGTCCATATACCGCTGAGGAAGCCTTGGCAAAATGTATCCGTCCCAATAATCCCATTCCATCGGTCTTTCGATATACTCGAATCTTGGCATTGTATCTTCCGCTGCCTCGGCAACAATGTCAGCGGTTTTTCTTATGACGGTCTCAAGATGATCTACATTGATATACTCGTGGAGGGTGTGGGCATTGTAATAGCCGGAGGATAGGTTTACGGCAACCACGCCCATCACAGGAGCAATGATGGATATATCACTGAAGGAGCCAATCTCGGTTTTAAATCCCTTGCTAGAGATATAATCCTCAAAATCCTCATTTCCACAGTCATAGTAGACGGCATCCTTGCTGCCCCTGCGGTCAATCTCAATTATCAGCTTAATGTCAGAAAGCTCAGTGGGGAGCTGTCCCTTCTCATATTCTTCCGCGAAGGCTTTCGCACCTATGCATCCAATCTCTTCATCACAGGTAAAGAGAAGCCAAGGTTTTTTCTCGCTGGCATCATGTGCGTTGACAAGGGCATAAACTCCGCAGCGGTCATCACCTCCGATACCTTGAGGAGACATGAGGATCTTGCCTTTTTGACTGGTGCAGATGGTCTGCACAGGTTCCTTGTGGACAGTATCAAGGTGTGCCACAAGGAGTACCGGGGCCTCACCCTTAACAAGCAGGAATTTTCCCTTGCTGGAAACAGTCCTGCCCTGATACATCTTGAGAAGAATCCGGAACAGCTGCTTCTGAGTTGGCTTAAGGAAGTATTCCAAAGGCTTCATGCTACGGCACCTACTTCCTCTTCATGAGCAGCCCTGCAAGTAGGGCAGAGTCCATCTTCCACGTCTTCCTTAAGGAAATACTCTCCACATTCTTCACATTTCCTGTATTTACGCTCCAGACAGTCAGGGCAGACATGGACATCTCCGTTTACTATGGTCATGTTTGCTTTGGGATAGTAGGAGTCGCATTCCTCACAATAGAAATAGTATCTGTCACGGCAACCGGCACAGACGTAGATTGTATTACCTCTGCTGTCATAGACCGGGTACGTGTTACTGAAATACTGATCGCATTCATCGCAAAGCTCTGACTCATCCTCGTCATTATCCTCATCCGATTCCTTACAGTCGGAGCAGTATAGTCTTTCGTCGATTTCACAGCCGCATTCAATACATAGCCCGAAATTACCAACGTAGAAGTCATTGAAGTCTTCGGCATGGTCATTCCTGATGCTGAGTTTTGCATCGAAGTCCTTATAAACCCAGTCAGCGTAGCCTCCAAAGCCAACACCGATGCCAATGGTGCAATGGGTGTTGTTGAAGTAGGTGTAGGTCTGCCATAGGTTCGGAGCGCCCTCCAAATCTGAAATCTCCCTCTGGACTAAATCCCTGTAGAGCTTGGAATCCTCCTGCGCTCCGTAGGTGCCGCCGGAAGTGTTGTAAAGGCGGCTCTGGAGCAGGAGACCGTTTCCGGGCTTATATGCAAAAATCTGACGCATTGTCTTCCTATTGTTGAGGGTTTCCGGATTACTTGGGTCAGCAGCCACAAACGTGATAAAAGTATACTCATCACGGGCATAGCCTGAGCAGCCATTGTTGTACGAATACGATGTGGAGTTGAAGGAATGACAGCTTGTCAGAGTATCACCCCGTTTGTCATCCTTGGGATTGCTCATGGTTATGAAATGAGCCGGATTAAGGCTCACATACAGCTTGAAATCGATTTTCTTGGAAGAGAGTTCATCTGCGAACTGCGCATATAGCTGCTGGAATCTGCTTCCTGCGGAGTTGTCGGATACCTCAAGGGCATCACACAAGGCACGAAAGATACGGCTGGGCTTTTTCCCCGGAGCGTAGGCGTTAGGTGCAATTTCCTGCATGGCGGAAATCGCCGGAGCAGGGTCTTCATCGGGATTCGCGAAGAAACGTATGGCACTGTCAATACGTGCCCGCTCCTCAACGGAGACATTCATTCGTACGGAGGAGAGTATTTCTTCGGCAAGAATTCTTATGCGCTTGTAATCCGCATTATGTGTACGGGTACCGTTGATGACAAGGGCATCAAGTTCTTCATTCCAGACCGGGGACTTACGGAACAGGTTTCTGAGTTCCCTCTTGGAATAGGCGTTGTCCCTTGCCAGCCTGTCTACGAACTTATCTGATACATCATCCAATACATAGGTTTGATAGGTATGAGCTCGATAGTCATCAATTGCCTGCCAGATGTTTTTCCTGTTCATTTCAATTTTTTCTTGCGTATCCATGTTCTTTGCCTCCTGTGCTTTTTAGGTAAATTCGTTTTTAAGCAGAAAGAAAGGCGATGCATCGAAATGCAACGCCCCTTATTTGTAGATATGAAGTTAAGCTGTGGCCAGTTGGCGGATAGGCGTAATGTTCGTCATGTTTCTTTCCGTATTGCCATCCGGGAGCATAGGTCTTGGAGCTGGAAGGGCCAGAATTTCGCCACCGATACGTTCCAGTTCCGTTGCCCGCTCATAGTCCATAGCGTTCTGTGATGCAGCGGTGACAGCGTTAAGAAGCCCGTAACGGGTGCAGTCACCGCTGAGGAAGAGCTGGCGGAAGATGTCACCCTGTTCATTTTCGGAAAGCGAGAATCTGTCCGCTAAAAGCTCCACTTCCTGCATCGGCTGATGATCTAACGGAATCTGCATGGCCTCCCGCATCTTATTCACGGTCAGCATGAATTTTGCTTCATCAGCGGCGCAGCGCACCGTATCCTGCACCTTCATGAAGAACGCCTTATCATCCTGTGCCAAGGTTTCATCACTGTAAAGCTCATAGGCGCTATCGCAACTCTCAACCTGTCTTCCGACATGGCGTTTCTTCTGGGAAAAGTCCTTGCAGATCATGCCATTCTTACAGACGAGCCGATAGATCAGCGGCTCTACAGTCAGATGGCCAAGCCCCACCTCGCTATTGGAAATGACGAACCCTGCCTGTACTACATCATTGACCGCAACTTCCGCTTTCATCTTGCGGTTGATGACCTTGAGATAAAGATGTGCTTCAGTCACCTCGCAGCTTTCGATGACGCTTCCCTTCATATCCCGAATGATTGGAAGGACTGCGGCGCAAAGTTCCAGATTATCCAGTCTTCTATAGCGGTCAGAGAGGAAAGCCCGCACATTTCCGTCCATGACACGGAGCATCCTCCGCTCCGGGGACTGATGCAACCAGTTGTTCACATTCTCATCCAAGAGAGCAGGGGCTTCCGCCTGCATCCGCTGGTAATATTTCAAGGGAATGCCCAGCCGTGCGGAAATCTGTTGATGGGCGAGGGGATTCACCCCGAATTCCAGCAGCTTGTTTCCCGTAGTAAAGGTAATCCGTGACTTTCCATCCTCCGTGGAGAACGCAAGATGGCGCGTGTCTGCTACAAAGTCCTGCCTTGCCGCCCTCTGCCGCTGAAGCTCCGCTCCCAGTGCTTCCAATGTCTTTCCTTGTTTCATGTTGATCTGCTCCTTTCGATGTTTCGCTCACAGGACGCAAAAAGGCCCCGAACCGAAGCGGTTCGGGGCGAGTTTTTGCGATCCTTTTTATGTTCCCTATGCATGGGCTCGCAGTGCATCTGCGAAAACCTGCTAGGTATCACTGGTATAGTATATGGTTGAAATTTAGAGGTTTGACGAATCAGTTTGAATAATCGGTAAAATACGATATATTCTCACTGTCCAAATCCTGCTCTATCATAGTTATTCCAACTGGCTATTATTTCGCCGTAAGATTTTATACCTTGAGATACGCTGTTATCTTTAAACTTGTAAAGTCTATATAACCTTCCCTCTTTGTCTTCTCCGACTTCTATACCAAATAAATTCCCTTCGCTTAATTCTTCAATGGGTTTGTTGGTCTTTATCTCGCAGGTTATGAACGGATAACGGCAAAATTGCAATGCTTTATTGGATTCTCTACCAATAATTTTATGTACGTCAATTATGCACTTTTCCATAATCTTGAAATATTCCCTGGCATTATTAAGGTTTAAGGCAGTTAAATCATTCATATATATATGAACATTATAACCGTATGCGCCTGACGTGCTGAAATAAACAGGCTTAACAATCACTTTGTCAAATCCGGGTTGCGTTTTTAGAACATCGGTAAATGATTTTTCCGAGTAAGAGCGTTTAATTTCAAGTTGTGGATAATATTGATTGTTTTTCACATCTTTTCCGAAAGCGTCTTTGCTAATATCTCCGTCTTCATCTTCTTGCGAATCTACGCTATAGTCGCAATATTTCTTTATAGTATCTGCCGAAAGTTCCATTTCGCTTGTATTTTGCGCCTGATTGAAATCTATGTGTTGAACTTCTTTTATACTGAGTTTATCAAATGATTTTCCTTTTTCATCGAACATAACATACTTTAATAAATTTGTATTTTGATTAATGTTTACGGATACATAGCCCTGCTTTTTTTCATCGTTAATCTTTTGCGCAAATGCAATTTTGCCTGGTACAGTAACCATTTCTTTTCGGAATATTGGATGTTCAAACATATAAAGCGTAGCTTCGAGTTCAATTTGTTTCAACAAATCATCGCTTAAATATTCATATTTGCCGTTTTTAATATCCTTTTCATCTATATACCACAATAACCTATTGTAAGCAAAAGCGGCAAATTGTTTCCTCATTGCTTCGATATCCAATGCTTGAAGCTTTATGCTAAAACTGCGTCCAAAATATTCATTGCCTCTTATTTCCATTTTTTTGCTCTCAACCGGTTCAACCTCATATTTAATATTATCCAGCATATTAGTGATGGCAATAACTATATCATTCTTGAAATTTTTCTTATCCCCGTTACTCTCTGTGAAAAAAACACTCTCCATTTCTTTACGCATATCCTTAAAGGCTTCAACTTTAACTTCAAATATCTCGCTATTACTGGCGTATACACTGTTTTTCCACTTCTCTTCCGGCAATAACCGCACCGTTTTGTCTATGTATGCATTAACATAGCTTTTAGCCACTTCTTCGTCAAATTCATCATCGTTAAATAGGCAGCCGGTGAATAAAAAGCTTGAATACAGGCTAAAAGCGCATATTGCAACCATTCTGGTTAAGGTATGGTTATATTTTTTCATACATTCTCACCTCGATATCGATTTACCAAGCATTATCTTTACCATATCCGAATACTGCGAGCAAAAATTTTATGCCAATCCCATCTTTTCTGGCTACGCGAGTTTTGTTCAAATCCATAAAGTTATTTATTACCATCATTGGATAAAAGAATAACCAAATGTACGCTACAATCGACGGTAAAATCCAATCAATCACAACATAAATAACATAAAATAGGAACACTAGAAGAAGCGACTTCCCCATTAACCAGCCTGCGCTTTGTCGCATAACTATGTCATACGCGCCGTCAACTTTAGGCAACATTACGTCAATTTCTTTTAATATTGCTTCTTTTTCCTTTACGGTAAATTCATCCGTATTAACAAAAGCTTGTTTTAATTCATCTATTTCCCTTTTTAGGGAACTGCGGGAACGTCCCATTATAAAGAGCTTGTCTTTTTCAGATAAATTCTTATACCAATCGCAAACCATATTGAAATTCTCGCGATATTTTGTATATAGCTCTTTTAAGCTGATTTTCTTTTCTTCTACGCCCGCAGCTTCATGTTTAATACGCAATTCTTTATCCGATTTTTCGTTGTAACCGTATTCTTCGTTTACATATAAAAATTTTTCGTCAATATTTGCCTCTTCAATTTTCTCGTATGCGGAAAAGAAAGCGGTATATGCCGATACAGCGTCTGAAAAAACATCAAAAGTTAAATTTTCAATATAATTCTTTTGCAGGGCTTCTTTTCGCCAATCTACCGAAATGCTGCTTTGATCCGCTTTTTTATAACATTCGTAAATGTTTTTCATCAATTCCTTTTCGTTCTTATCCAATGTTTTTTCAAGAGTGCCCGTTTGGGCAAAAGTCATAGTCCTTGCCATAATCATTCTCCTTTAAATAAATCCGCCACAGTTTGTTTAGCGTCTAAAGAGCCTCGTTTTAAGGCTTCTTCAAGCCAATCTTTTGCCATTTTTATATCTTTTTTCGTTCCCGCGCCGTAATAATAACAAAGTCCCAAATTATAAGCTCCGTCGGCATCTCCCGTGTATGCGGCTGCCTTGTGCAGTTCAAAAGCTTTTTCATAATCAAGCTCCACTCCTTCTCCGTTGGCGTAACAAATGCCAAGTTCCACGGCGGCTTTCATATCCCCTAAATTATAGGCTCTCTCAAAATAATCCGCAGCGGCTATGGGACGTTTATCTGTTCCTTTGCCTTCTATATAAATCTGTCCCAATTTCAAAAGAGCGGGAGCATAATTTTTATCTGCGGCTTGTTTGTAGTAATTTATTGCATTATTTATGTCCCCCATACCCTCTAACCTGTCAAAGCCGTCTTCCGCCCGAGTTCCCAATTTGTACGAAGCTTCGGGGACTCCTAACTCCGCCGCTTTTTCCAAATACTCAAATTCTTTTATTGCATCCAAATCGCCTAGCATAGCGCGAGCGTAGATAGAAAACGCATCTCCAAAATCTATGGCTCTGTCTAAAAATTTTGCAGCATTTTGTACGTCTTTTTTATCGGCATACAGACTGCCCAAAATTCTGCATGCTGTCTTTTCGCCGTTCACCGCGATATATTTTTTTCTTAGGTAAAGATTTAAGAAACTTATCGCTTTATCGTCGTCAATGTTAAAACCGTCATGCTCTCCCGAAATAAGCGCCAACGATAACCAGAGTAAAGAATTGCAAACGTTGTCTATATTTACTTTTTGAAAATAACTTTTGGCTTGGTTTTCGTCTTTTTTCTCGCCCAATGCGCCTTCGCTATAAATCCAATACAAAAAATAGTTCGCATCGTCGTAACCGTCTTTTGCGGTTTCCTTTATAATCTCAAGACCGCTTGCATAATTCTTTTTATCAATCAGAGCTAATGCGTCATAAAATTGATTATAATTTTTAATAAGATTCTCGTATTTTTTGTCGAACTTGATATTTTCAAAAGTTAAACCAAGTCTTTCAAAAAAAATAATGGTTGGGTGGTTTATATAACACCTTGCCTCTCCTAATCCCACATACTTCATATCTTTGAGTTCAAGCGGAATAACAACCTCGGTATCCACAATATAAATTACTCGCTCTTTTCTCGCCTCATAGAGCTTGTTTTCAATAATGAAGTTAAATTCGTCTTGATTAAACGCCGCCATAGATGCGTTCCTTAAAATGTTCGCATCCGAGCTATATTTCTGCAATCTTGCTATTTTGGCGTAAGAGAGCATATTAAAAATATTTCTCTCTATATGCTCAAAATTATTTCCGCCCGTAAGCGCTTTTAGCAACTCTTTTATTATTCGAGGCTCCAGTTGAGCAATGGCAAGACCACATTCAAAATAGCCGGGATTACTTTCAAAACAGCGCGCGAGTTCACCTATAGCCTTGTCTTTATCATATTCGCCTTTATTATAAAGCCTTGTAACGTTATCAAATCTTGCGACCGCTCCGCGCTTGTTTAACGATAGATTGCCGTTCGCCTTGCCATGCCTTATTAAAACTTCATAAAAAGGATCTATAAGCATTACGGCTACATTGTTAAATCTTTTCGCCAACAGATTCGGATTGGCTACATAGATTTCTTTATACAGTTTGCTTTTTAAATTCCGCACTTTATCCGCATTGGTCGTGCCTGTTATGGTTTTAAACAAGCCACTTGCCATATCTGCGCCCACGTTTAAAATTTCGGCTTTTATTGCTCCCTTTATCGCCCCCGTTATTCCAAAACCTCCGCCTTGCCATCGTGAACGGTTGTCGTGAGCTATTTGAAGTTGCCTTTGATAGTTTTGCACGGTTTCTTCCGCCGCAAAGAAATCCTTGAACTCTAAAATCAAATCTTCTTCTATTGGATTAAAGAAGTAGCTTTGATCGTATTCAAAGATACCTTGCTTTATCAAAAAAGTTTCAATATAAAAGTCGATTAGATTTTTAAGCGCCAATGTGACCGCTTGGGGACTTCCTATCATAAGGTCGTAATTTTTTATCTCCCCCGCATTTTTTTCCAAACTTTCAGAAAGGGCAAGGGTAGTGTTAAAAAAGTTCCAGCAAAAGCGCATATAATCCGCATTGGCATCGGATAGTGAAAATTTATACTTGCCTAAAATGTTAAAATTATATCCGCCGTTTATCTTTGTAACAGAGTTATATTGGGGAACAGAAACTTGTTTTGCGGGCGGTTGTATAACCGATGGTTTTGGTGTGGTTTGAAGTTTCTTCGTGATGGTGATATTGTTTAAATTATCAATACGCTTTTGAATATCGTTGTTTATATATTTGGCGCATACTTTTTTGAAATATCCTTCAATGTGAACATATGACGCTATTATCGCCAAATCTTCTTTTTTATCGCCGTACAATTTTGATAAATTTTTATATATTTCCCCATTCCAAGGGTTTGTCTTTAATGCGGCTGTCAAAAACTCCACAGATTCAGTAAGAGAATATTTACCGTTTTTTGCTTCTTTTTCAAGTTCCTTTGAACGCTTAATATTATCAGAGTTTAATAGTGGCATATTAAGCTCTAATAATGCTTCTTGAGCAAAAATAGCAATCGCGCCTACCAAACCGAGGCTGTATTTTTCAATCAACTTGCGATTATTTAGTAAATTATCGCTGTTGTAACCTTGATAATCTTTTCTTCCAAAAAGAGTTAAATAAGCGTCATTAGCATCGCCTAGGGCAGAATTTATCAAAACATCAAAAACATTCCGATAAATTTCGTTGATATCGTTCAAATAAGTATCTTCTATATATTCACTGACTGTGATGCTTTCATAAAAGTTTCTCAAAAAATTGCGGGCAGATATTCCAAAATCCGATTTATCCAAAAGGGGTTTATCAAGTTTTCCTTGATTGTCATATTGGGATAAAACTTTAACCATAAACTCGGCAAAATTGGTTAAAATCTTATCTGCAAGGTTTTTCATCCGCTCTAATTGATTTTCGTTAATCTTGTCAATCTGAAGAGATGCACACGCAAGCTGAAAGTTAGTAATGGCAAAAATTTGATTAAACCAGAAATATGAATAAACTGCCACCGATTCTTTAACTTCCTGAGTTAAGGTAATTTTATCTCCTGCGATTCTAAATACGGCTTCTTCCTCCTGCATAACGCTCACATAATCGTCTAAAGACGAAGCAAATGTACTGCCGCTCTCTGAAAGTAGAAGGACTTTTACGTTTCGTTTGTGTTCGCTTAACCATCTGAGTCTTAACAACGGGTTATGTTCCACGACTTTGTTTTTGCTGCTGCCGTAAAACCACACGAGCATATTTGAAGCGTCTTCAATTCCAGTTACAGCGGCTATTTCGTAGTGAGGTATGGCGAGTTTTTTGTCGTACTTCTTATCGTGCTTTTTATCTTTATTATACATTTGCCATATATTGTAATACTCGGCAATGTAAAAATTAACTTCGCGATAGAGACTGCTTTTGATTACGCGACATATGTCCATATACTTTTCCGGCGGTATTTTATCCGCCCATTCAAGAGCAACGGAAAGTTTGTGTTCATCTTGCAAGATTTTTCTTATAAATTTGATTATTATATCAATCCCGTCTTTTTTCAGTTTTCCGTTAGAATCCTCCCAAGCGGATTTGAGATAAAGATTTGCAATGTCCGTATTTGCAGGAATGTCTTTATTTCCGAATGTGAAAAATTCGCCCAACATAAGCTTTGACTCTACATCCAATGCGTTTTCTTTTTCGAGTTCTCGGAAAAGTTTTATGGCAGACAGATCTTCCGAATTTTTTAACATCTCTTTTGCTTGTTTAAGTTTATCTTTATTATTCGGCTGCGTACCCTGCGCGATGTTTTGACTAATGTCGGCTTGAATAGGCTCTGCCTTTGCTAAATTCGTCGCTCTCGCTTTTGGTTCCGCGGGTTTATTTGTAGGCTCGCTTGAAATTTCACCCTTCGCATTATCGGTAGATGGAAAATATCTCTTTATCAAGCTGCTTAAATTATCCTTATATCCGCTGACAACCGCCCAAAAACGCCAAGCGTCGCTTTTTAGATAAATCTCAAACAAAACGATGGATTTTTCATCGCCAAAATCAGATCCCGTGAGTGTCATAGAGATAGCGACTTGCCTGTTTTGCCCGACACGCACCATAAAATTTTCCGTATCGCTCATAACGCCTTCGCCGTCTAATCCTACGGCAAACACTAATTTATTGATGTTTTGAGGCAAAGCGGCGAGTTTTATCTTAAACGCCGCTCCGTTTTGTATTGGCGAATAGCGAATTTCAGCGTTGGGAGTTTCCTTTTTTACCGCTGAAATCATATAATTATAATTTACGATAACCTCATTCTCGTCAACTCCTAAGCAGACAAACTTACAGGGCGACTCTCCCTTTATCATAACCAACGCTGTAAATTCTTCGGATATGTTGATATATTTTTCCAACTTATCCCTCTGACCTCTTTGCATGTCCATAACTTTCGCCCTCTCTCAGTTTATGCGTCCTCGTTGTTCTCGAATTTATGTTCGCAACTATCCTTTTCTGTAATGATATTCCCACAACCCACCCTCGCGTAAATGTCAGTACCCGGTAGTAAAAATGAACCGTAAAATGTGCATTTGTAACAATGAGGGCTGACAATGACGGCTTCATGCCGTGCGCATTCGCCCCGAAATGCTTTTTGTGGGTGCAACTGTTTACCCTGTTGCCGGGCCGGTACTCGCCCATAAAACGCTACACCAAAATAGTTATTGCAACTCCGTCAGCCAGTTCAACTGCTGAATCCTAGAGTCGAGGCTTCGAAGGTCTTTGGACAGTGCGTCAAGTTCCTTTCGCTTCTCCGGCACGGACACTGTGCTGTGAACCTTGATTTCCGTATATGCAGAGCGTTCCACCAATTCGCTGGCTCTGTCGAGGAAATCACGCATAAGGCCGACTTTCTTCTGCAAACACTCGCGCTTTGCCAAAAGTGCGGTGAGTGTTTCGCCGTTGTCCATGGTCGCAGAATTGGTCATGTTAATCCGGAGAATAAGTTCCTCAAGCCGCAAAATCATGCCGTCCATCTCTTGTAAGAGTTCTGCCGGATTCTCCACCGGCTTTTCGCCCTCCTGCACTTTGGCGTTATTAAGCAAACGCCCCCGTAGCTGTGAGAGTCGCTTTTGAATGTCTGCCCTCTCCTGCAGTGCTTCCGCTAATTTCATAATCTATTCCCCCCTGATGTCGTGAGCAATCCACCCCAAAAATGTGACAAGATATAATATATCCTTATTGGCTTCACATCCTTGGTGTCCTTGTTGAGTTCTCCCAGTGCTAATGCTGTTGCATTTTCATTCGCCGCCGTCATTGCCATGGAACTCGCCTTCTTTTCCGTCGTGTTCCGAACTGCCACAGGATGTATTTTCACAGGCTTTGACGGACAGAGGCTGCCACCACATCGACTTTTCTACATCATTGAACGACACCAAAAGGGACATATCAATTTGCAGTCCGTCGGCAATATCAAGGAGCATCGGCACGGACAGCGTGTCGTTGTACTTTCCGCTTTCTATGCGGGAGAGGACGCTCTGGCTGATATGTGCAAGGGTTGCCAGCTCTTCCTGCTTCAAATCGCGCAGGGTTCGATAATAGGCGATTTTTGCTCCGATTTGCTTAAGCAATATCTTTTTTCGTACATCCATGCCGTAACCTCCTTTCTGGCTATAGTAACCCGTAGAATATTATCTCAAAACAGCTTCATGTCGGTCAAACATACCTGCACCTAAATACGAATACTAACTTTCTAAATACGAATATCGTTAAAATCTGAAATCATCCTCTGACAATAGTGCCTTCGGAGGGACACCCAGCGCCTCCGCGATGTCAAGGAGCGTAATCACCGCAAAACTTTCAAGGTCGGCTCGTTCAATCTTGCTCATGTAGCTGACACTAATCCCAATGTTTCGTGCCAGTTCTGCTTGTGACAGTCTCCGTTGCTTTCGATAGTAGGCTATCCGGTTCCCGATTCTTTGGAATGTGGCCTTGTGCCGTTCCAATGCCCCCAATGACATCCCCTCCATCCATAGTATACATGGCTTATGCACCATGTATCGCGCCCGTATCCTGCGGAAATTGTCAATCATAGTGCCAGTAAATGAGTAAGCCTTTGTGGTTACAGTATAGCGGGGCTGAAATTCGCAGAGTTGTCCATTTTGGACAAAAAATAGCACTTCCCGACGATGGGAAGTGCCGCTTGCGTGTGAAATTCAGTCTGTTTCGGGGTTAATCCATATATAGTAGGAGAAGGAACTGCTCTTTAAGTGAGGGGTGTCCGAGGAAAAGGAAAGCCAAATATATTTGCCGTTTCTTTGCAGACGGCCTCTGCTCATCGGTACGGTAATCTGTGCGATACCGCCCGGAGCAACGTAGGTGTCATAGCTGTCCAGTTTGCCATCTTCTATGGCAGCTTGCAAGGTGCATTTTTCTATGGTGACGTTGCTCCGGTTCTCGATTGTCAGCACGATTTCCCAGTCGGAAGGGAAATATTTAGTCAGCATGGGCGTTGTTCCCAATGTCATTAAGATAGGGCTTGGCTTCCTCCAGCCATTCGAAAATCGAGGTATAAAGGACATGCATAACACATCAAGAAACGAAAAAATGGCATGGCAAACAGGCGGAACAGGTCCGCCTAAAA
>Ga0256405_10007881_pt1 | contig 15640 bp, 16 predicted proteins | sample RumenRJG_02DNA_FD_189096 | JGI IMG/M metagenome (GOLD analysis project Ga0256405, IMG submission 189096) | Bovine rumen microbial communities from Lethbridge, Alberta, Canada - RJG_02 | ecosystem: Host-associated > Mammals > Digestive system > Stomach > Rumen | place: Canada: Alberta... | reverse complement strand
TAACAACTGATTATGGATCGTCCTGTTTTCAAAGTGGCTTTATTCGCGGAATGTGTGGTTCTCATTTCCGGAATAGGTATGGCTCCGCCATCCGGAATGGGTGGCTCAGAAACGTCGGAATATTCAAATAAATATTTCAGCTCAAAACATATTGATATAACAATCGAAAGCAAGACAGGAAAAGGGATCAGGATTGTTGACGATAACAAACTTCTCTCCGAATTAATCAAAGACGAAAAAAACGACATATTTAAACAAGAAACAGATTCCTTAAATGAAGCAATAATTTTTGAATTATTAAATAACGAATATACGTCTGTTGATTCTTTGTGCAGCACTTTTTCAATGTCGAGAACTTCGGTATTGAATATTATTAAATCTATTAAAAATGATCTTGATAATCACAATATATCTCTGGCTTCGAAACCGTATTATGGTTATTATATCAAAGCCGAAGAACTCGATATTCAAAAATATTTATATAATTTGTTGATTTCGTTGCCGATAAAAGACAGATGCAGGTTATATAAAATTGAAGAAAAAGAATATGCCCAGTTTTCTGAAAAGGTATTAACCACTATTAAAGATGTAATTATTGATGTTAATGATTCTGAAATTGATACCATTTTAGTCTGGTTGCAGATAATCAATGTCAGAACATCTCACAGTAAATATCAGGAAGTCCACATAGCAGCACATAAAACATCAGCACAATATGATTTACTTGCCGATAAATTAATCGCTTATCTGGATAATGATCTGGATGCCGATTTAAATAATGAAAAACAATGGATAATCGCTATATTGGAAAGTTTCGATCATGAGAATGATTATTATGATAATTCATTGCAAATAAAGGATGATTTTCTGAATCTTATCATTAATACGATCAAAGAAAAATATGATATGGATTTTTCTCATGATCTTGAATTATACACCTCAATGCGCCAGCATTTATGTGCTTTACTAAAAAGAGGAAGGCTTGGCATATTTTCAAAAAACCCAATCAGCGATCAGGTTAAGGCTTATTTCCCTTTGCCTTATGAAATGGCAGTTGAAATAGCTATGGTCATATACAAGGAATATAATATTCTGATCAATCATGACGAAATAAGTTTTCTTGCTGTATATTTTCATTTGGCAATGGAAAGAAAAAAAGAACTTGTCAACAAAAAGAACATTCTGGTCGTTTGCCCGACCGGTAACAGCATGTCCCAGCTCATGGTCTATAACATTCAGAAAAAATTTGGAGACTATATCTCAGATATAAAGGCCTGCAGCATTTCGGATCTGGAGAATATCAACTATAACGCAATCGACTATGTTTTTACAAGCTTTCCTATCAAAAGCAAAGTCCCAGTCCCCATTGTCTATCTTCCCTTAGAGATCAAAGATACGGAAGCAGAATCGATCCGAAATTACCTTAATAAAACAAATGACGGTTATTCTCTGATAGATCTGACCGGACCTGACCTGTTTTTCAATGAAATCGAAGCAAAGAATAAAGAATCAGCTATTCATTTAATCATTAATAAGATACAGGAAGCGATCTCTTTGCCTGAAGAATTTGAAACGTCAGTACTTGAAAGAGAAAATCTTTTTACTACAGAAATAGATAATTACATTGCTTTTCCGCATCCCTTAAAAGTTATGACAAACTTTACTTTTATGAGTATCACCATACTTAAAAAACCGATCATCTGGAACAGCAAAAAGGTTCAGATAATCATGCTGGGATCGATTGCCGAAGGACAAGGCGAAAAAATGAAAAAATATTACCGTCAGTTTTCTGATCTTATAACAAACGCAGATTATATTACCAATTTAATATCAGACCCATATTATGAAACGTTGCAAGCAATTTCTTTAGAAATAGAAAATAAAAATAAACAAAAGAAAATATAAGGAGGAGAGATATCGATTAAGAAAATCATATTAAAAGTATTCAAATATTCAAAAAAAGAAAGGGGAGAAAAAATGGATACTATAATGAAATTCTGTGAAGAGAAGTTGATGCCTATTGCCAGTAAATTAAGTTCAAACAAATATTTATCGGCAATCCAGACAGGATTGGTAGCTACAATGCCGTTCCTGATTTTTGGTTCTTTATGTATGATTATTGTTGCTTTCCCAATAAATGAATATATTCTTAGTGAAGCAACGATCATCAAACTAAATGATTTCTTTTCTCATGCATACACAATATGTATGAACATGACGGCATTAGTTGTTGCTTTTTCTATAGCCTATAATATCTGTCTGAAAAATGACGTGGAGCCTCTTTATGGTGGTTTTTTGGGTCTGTTTTCATTTGTGATGTTAATCCCATTAACCGGCGAAGGAGCAATCAGTTTTGATTCGTTAGGTGGACAGGGTCTGTTTTTAGCAATAATATGTTCTATTTTATCTGCAATCTTGTATTGTAAATTTATTTCTAAAGGTTGGACCATTAAATTGCCAGACACCGTTCCTCCAGCAATTTCAAAATCGTTTATGTCACTGGTACCGATCATTGTTATTCTGATGATATTCGTTGTAGTACGTAATTTATTTGTTCTGACGCCATATGGAACAGCAATGGACTTTATTTATTCTGTTCTTCAGGTTCCTTTAATGAAACTTGGAAGCACTCCTGGATCAGTTCTGTTTGCTGCGTTCTTCTGTGAATTGTGCTGGTTCTTTGGTTTGCATGGCGGCTTAATTGTCATGTCTGTATATGAGCCTATTCTTTTAGCTTTAGCTGCTGAGAACGATGCTTTAGTAGCTGCTGGTCAGCAAGCAGCAAATGTAGTTAACTATAATTTCTATAGTGTATTCTTTGCTTCTCTAGGCGGAGATGCTGCATTCTTGATGGCTGCTGTTGTTTTGATCTGGTTTACTCATAGAGAAGATCTGAAAGATATTGGCAAACTTGGTTTTGCATCATCAATTTTTAATATCACAGAGCCAATTGTTTATGGATTGCCGGTAGTATTAAACCCGTTCATGTTTATTCCTCTTTGCATTGGCCCTATTCTTGAACTTGGACTTGCTTATATTTTGTCTGTGACTGGATTCTGTCCATATGCAGCAAATTATGTTCCTTGGACTATGCCTCCAGTATTAAGTGGTTGGATAGCAACTGGTTCATGGAAAGGAGCAGTTACACAATTACTGGAACTTGTGATTGGATTTGTATTATGGTATTTTGCGATCAAGATGTACGAAAAACAGCTTGATAAAGATACAAAAGAAAAATAAAATCTATCATTAGGGGAGGAGAGAATAAATGCAAAAAATAGGAATATCTTTATATGCAGATTATTATTCTCTTGAAGAATGTCAACAGAAAATCGATTATGTAAAAAAACTCGGATATACAGAGATTTTTACCTCGTTAAATTTTGCTGAGTATGGTTTTCCAAATGCAAAAGAGAACATAATCGACAAGCAAACAAAGCTGCTGAAATATGCTCAAGAAAACGGCATGCGTGTTCATGCAGACATCACAAAAAACCTTATAATCCAATTGGGTGGTAGCGTCAATGACCTTTCCTGCTTTGCAGATATGAGTCTTCCTGTTATTCGTCTGGATTCAGGTTTTACCGATGATGAAGTAGCTGAAATGACAAAAAACCCTCATGGCATCATTATTGAAGAAAATATGTCTAATTATGCAACAGCCAAGCAAAGAGTCTTGGCTGTTGCATCAGCAGGAAATTTGAAGCAATTATGTGGATGTCATAATTTCTATCCGAGAGTTGATACAGGAATAAAGCTTGAGGATGCAATTGAAAAAGCAAGGTTTTATCATAGCTATGGATTAGAGACCGGAATCTTTATTGGCTCTCTTTACTCAGAGACCGAAATGAATGACAAAGGCTCATCGGTTATGACCCTGGAAGATCATCGTTATCGTCCAAGTGTTGTTCAAGCTAGCGAACTGTTTGCTTATAAAGAATTCGATAACATTATATTTGGAGATACAAATCCCAGAGATGATGAAATTATAGAAGTAAGTAACGCTTTCAAGTTGTGGGATCAAGGGAACGGATACATCGAATTACCTTGCTATCTGGATAATATTGATGATGAACTGAAACAGATTTTGCTTGGAACGACATTTACATCAAGGGTAGATATTCCTGAGAAAGTAATCAGAGCCTGTGAGATCCGTGGCAAAGTTAAACCGGAGCCATTCAATTTGCTGAAACGTAATGCCGGAAGCATAACGATCGACAATGACATGTCAAATCAATATGCTGGTGAACTGGAGGTTCCGTTGGTAGATCTGGATCCTATGAAGAATATCAATGTTATCGGCCAAGTTAAACCATATGCTTATAATTTGCTGAATACGATACATAATGATTTGACACCATTTAGATTAAAAGAATAGGAGATCACAATATGAAGAAAGTAATTACATTATTTTGTGCCATGGGGATGAGTACCAGTCTAATGGTTTCAAGAATGAAAGAAGAAGCCGAAAAGCAAAATTTTGAATGTGAAATTGAAGCATATCCATATTCTGATTCTCCAAAACTTGCGCCATTGGCTGACGTAATTTTTCTCGGGCCTCAAGTCAGGTTCTATTTGAAGGAACTTCAAGGAAAATATCCCGATAAAATTATTGAAACGATCGATATGAAAATATATGGCAGATATGACGGCGCAGCATTGATGAAAAGAGCTCTGGAATTGATAGGAGAAGAGCATGAGTGAAATTGAAAATTTATGTTTTGAATTAATTTCAGCTGCAGGCTCTGCCAGAAGCAGTTATATCGAAGCAATTCAGGCGGCAAGCGAAGGTAATTTTGCTGATGCTTTGGAAAGCATTGCTCAGGGAGAAACAGAGTTTCTCAGCGGTCATACAGCTCACGCAAAAATTTTAAGCGAGCAGGCTAAAGGAAATAAAGATTTGAACTCCATGTTGCTTATGCATGCTGAAGATCTGATGATGAGCGCAGAAAATTTCGGTATCATCGCAAAGAATGATGTTCATATGTATGAACAGTTCTATGATTTAAAAAACTTAGTAGAAAGTAAATAATGGATAATATCACAAAGCAATATTATGATTCCATCAGCAAAAAGCTTTCTCAAGTGTATTTGGAGGAATCTGATCATATTGAACAGGCCGCTTTGATTTTGAATGATTGCATCGATTCCGATCATAAAGTGTATTTTTTTGGCACCGGACATTCATATATGATATCTCAGGAGATTTTTGGCAGAGCTGGAGGTTATGCCGGTTTTATACCAATCTTACTGGATGAGCTATCTATGAATCATGTGGTTAAAAGCACATACATAGAGAGAATTCCTGAGTATGCGCAGGTTGTTATGAATCTTTATCCATTCGAAAAAGGCGACGTTTGCGTTGTTACATCTAATTCAGGCAGAAATCAATTGATAATTGAATTATGTTTGAGGCTTATTGATGTTGGTGTCAAAATCATAGCAATTACATCTCTTTCAGAATCAAAGAAACTGGAATCAAGGCATTCTTCTGGAAAACGGCTTTTTGAGCTTGCTGACGTTGTAATTGATAACAAATCAGAATATGGTGATGTAACCATTATTCACTCAAACGGAAAAGGATCGGGCCCATCATCTACAGTCGTTGATTGTTTTATTGTTAATGAAGTAGTATCAAATTTTATAGAAATGCAGATCAATACTCACGAGCAAGCCCCGGTATTTACTTCCAGCAATATAGACGGTGGTGACGAACTGAACAAAGATCTTTTTGCGCTATACGCAAATACAAAATTACCATAATTACCCCCAAACGGATATTAAACGGATAGTCTAAAATACCGTGTGGATTCTTAAATCACATCTCTAAAATAGTGTGTGGAATCACATATTGAAAGACACTGCTGTCATGGCAGTGTCTTTTCATACTTTCCTCTTTTCCTTCCTTCTCTTTTATCGGAACGAAGTACGTCTGTTAGTGAATAGAAGACATCATCGTTCAGCGCATAGAGAACTCTTTTCCTGAACCGGACGAAGTTCGTGATTCCCTTAGATATGTCAATATAATCCCTCAGTTTCCCGTTGATGTTTTCGCACAAACTGTTGGACAGCTTTCTGTCATCATAAGGTCTCAAGAAGGAGTTGAGGATCTCTTCCCGCCAGTTCTTCAGGATCGATACGAATTCCCTGTATTCTTTAATATCTTCGCGTTCAAAGTCCCTGATGAGCGCATCATAGTTCTCAAGCGCTTCGTCATAGGACATGACGCGGTTGAAGCGTCTGTATTCTTCTTTCAGAAAATAGGCAGCCTTCAGCTTCGGAGAGATCGACAGCGTCATTTCAAACAGTTGCCTTCGATTGAGCTTTGTATGGAACCTTGAATTGTATTGCGGTTCGTTGTCGAGATCGACGTCATCTGTTTCTAAGAGCCAGTGCCAGTTCTTGAGAAGATAATAGGCGTTGGATTCGTAGACACATTCCTTCATAAGCGCAATGCGGATCTTCGAGAAATCAGAAGTCAGGTGCTCCACGACATGAAACGGATCGACGGCGATCCTTGCGTTTCTGAACAGCTTCTTGACGATGTCTCTGTAGGGCTTCCACATGTCGATCGTGACATACTTCACTTTGTTTCTTTCCTCAACGGGATAGGAATAGAAATAGTTCTCCAGATAGTTCTTACTCCTGGAACCCAATACGTTGTTCAGGACTCTTTTCTCGTTGTCGACGATCACACAGATGTAGGCACTGTTTCTGTGTGAAAGTACTTTTGAATGAAGTTCGTCGATTCCCATATATTCCGGTAACGGCGGTTTCTCCGAAACGGTGACATAGGAGTCAAGATAGAGATTGACGATCGTCGCAGATACGTTAAGCTCATCGGCGATCATCTGAAGAGTGTAATTGAGGTTCTTCAGTTTCAGAAGGATATTCCTCTGCAGACTGTAGGAAGTCCTGAAGCCGGTGAAGGAGAAGGGATTCTCCTCCAATATCGTCTTCCGGCAGTCCTGACATCTGTAGCGTCTGGAATGAAATACGATGACGCTTTTGTGTTCCGAAAGCGTCGGATGACGGATGAACCTGTCCTTATATCCGTGAGAATACAGACGTCCCGAACAGTAAGGACAGCGATAATCCTTTCTCTTGAGCGTGATGAAGTAACGGACAGTTTCACCGTCGTTGACAGGTGTCAGAGATTCAACTTCGCTTTCATTACAGTGATGTGATAAAATCAAAACCAGGAATAATACATTCCTCCTTTCTATGAATGATTTGTGCATTACTCAACATTATAGAAGGGTCCTTTTATTATTCCGAGGAAGTCCACACGCTATTTTAGAGGTGTCCCACACACTTAAAAGGATGTGTCCACACGTTATTTTAGAACGCCACTTTTTAAGTATGATGAGGTGACCTGCAAAGACCAAAGGGTCGATGAGGATAAGATCAGCACGAAGCTGATCCTGAAGACGGTCAAAAACAACATCAACGAGAACGTGCGTTTCTATACGCTTTACCGAAACCGTTTTGCGCCTAAAGGCAAGGATAAGGTCGTCCTGCAGTGGGTCAAGGGAAAAATAGAATGGGAAGATCAAATACATGCTGTAGAAGCGATCATCAAAAACCATGTCGACTCGGAAAGCAAAAGAAATATCGGGATCAAGATCAGTGACATCTCGTTCTCTCTTTATAACGACAATCAGTACAAACAGAACGGTTTCCTGAAAGTCATGATCCAGATCGACTATCCGAACGGACCGGAAAGACTGAACGAAGAAGAGAAGGGGAGGATCATCTCCTATGTCTATGATGTGATCAGCAGGAACGTCAAAAACAAGTTTGAAAAAAAGACCGAGAAGTTTCGGATCATTTCTGATCAGAAAAAGAATCCGAACGGGATCTTTGATTATCTGAGCAGATTGTTTGACAATATCGCGATCAACTGGTTTGAGAAGCCGTTACTCGATAACGGGAGACGGAAGATGAAGATTGAAAGCGATGACTGGGTCTTCAATTACGACGACCACGACAGGCGCTGTTACATCTTCTCTTTCTATACGATCGATCAGAACATCAAGACCTATGACGATTCGAAACTGGACATCCACCTGTATCAGATCTCGAGGATCCATGAGAATGGAGAGATCCGTACCTACAATGACAACAACGATATCTTCAGTGTCTATCGGGACGATACGAGTGCGGTCTGGGGCGTTTCGAGAGTCGGTCTGGGGTCGATCATCATTCAGGAAAAAGACATTGAAAAATTCAGAAACATCAAGGTCCTTTCCAATGATTTCTCTCTGATCTATGAATTCTGTCTGCATCAGAAATTCTTCTCCTATTCCCTGATCGATAACGAGGAAAAGAACGGTGAGAAGAGTCTCAGCATATTGAGTTGGATCCGCAAACGGTGGGAAAGAAGGGCGGAGAACCAGTATCTGATCCAGAAGCTGGATCTGGCGAAATACGTCGATCTGTTCTGTCCGGAGATCATCTCCGAATTCGAGACACAGGACATTTACGATCTGATCCGCAGGAAGATCGAAGTCGACCGGCTGATGGATGATGCGAAGAATACCCTGAGCTATCTGGAAGCCAACAAGTCGAAACAGATCAGCAGGAGGAATACCGTTTTCTCGATGATCTTCTCGACGATCCTGTTCCCGTTGACCGTTTCCGAATACATCACCAGATACGCTTCCGCAAACGCCACCTTTGCGAAAGCGATCGAAGGGACTTCATCTCAGACGATCTTCTTTATTTGTTTCGTGATCGGCTTCGTGGTATGGCTGGTCACATATCTGTTCACAAATCGTTATAAAGCGTAGAAAAAATCCTGCATTTTGTCTTATAATTTGCACAATATTATGCATAATTGTGCAAAAAATGCAGAAAAAAACGAAAAAGGAGGCAAAAATGTTCAAGATCCTGATGGGAGAACTCTGGAACGAAGAAACGGAAAAAGTCATGAACGAGGCGAGAAGGCTCAGTGAGGACCGTTCGGTCGTCGGTATCCTGAGTGACAGAGTATTCACCTATCTGGTAGCTAAGGGACAGACCGTGGAAGAGGCGGTCAAGGAATGTCACGATCATATGGCGGAAGCCAGGAGCGTGATGCCGGACTTTACCTATCAGCCTCTGGATGACTGTGGGATCGTCTACCTGAACAATGGGATGATCTGTACCTATCTGAGTAAAGAGGAAGCCAGATGGGGAGGCCCTGTACCGAGAGAAGACGTGTTCGAACTGCTGATCTATCGGGCGATGGCTCAGGAGGCAGCTGAGAACGACCGTGTGATCGCCGTATTCCTGCCGGAAAAGAAAGAAGATGAATGACCTGTGAATGGGTCTTTTTGTTACATGGTAGAATAGAGATGTATGGGTGTTCTGACAGATAAGGATGTGGAAAGGCTGCTGGAATGGTATCGGCAGAATAAGAGGATCTTGCCGTGGCGGGATACCGGTGATCCCTATGATGTCCTGCTGAGTGAGATCATGCTACAGCAGACCAGAGTCGAAGCAGTCATCGACTATTTCAGACGCTTTAAAAAGGAAGTTCCGGATATCGCTGCTCTGGCAGACATCGACGACGAGAAGCTCATGCGTCTGTGGGAAGGACTGGGATATTACTCCCGTGCCCGCAATCTGAAGAAATGTGCCATACAGATCACGGAAGAGTATAATGGAAAGATCCCCTGCGATCATGAGAAGCTTCTGTCACTGGCCGGGATCGGCCCCTACAGTGCGGGAGCTGTCGCATCCATCGGTTTCGATCTTCCCTATCCGGCCGTAGACGGAAACGTATTGAGAGTCATGGCGCGGTATCTGGGGATCGAAGAAGATATCCGTTCCGAGGAAACAAAAAAGAAGATCACGGAAGTGATCGGAAAACACTACGATGCCTCTGTATCGCATGAGAAAGGTCACTATCGCGATCTGACTCAGGCTTTCATGGAACTGGGTGCACTGATCTGTATCCCCAACGGGAAGCCGCTGTGTGAAGGATGTCCGTGGAAAGAAAACTGTTCGTCCTGTAAAGAAGGCACGACAGACAGGATCCCGTTCCGCAGTCACGAAAAGAAACGGAAAATCGCAGAGCGGACGATACTGGTCATCCGCTGTGAAGATTCCTTCCTGATCCGGAAACGTCCGGAGAAAGGACTTCTGGCAGGCATGTATGAGTTCATCGGCATCGAGAAGAAGATGGATGAAGAGGGAGTAAGAGAGTATCTGAAGAAAGAAGGATACGGAAATGCGACCATCCTTCCGATCGAAGATGCCAGACATATCTTCTCTCATGTGGAGTGGCGGATGAGCGGATATGAGATCATCCTCGAAGAGAAGAGAGAACCGAAAGAAAACGAGATCTGGGCGACGAGGGAAGAACTGCAGGGATATGCGCTTCCTTCCGCTTTCAGGATATATATCGACCGTTACGGTCTGAGAAAAAAGAAATGAGGTTAATATGACGTATAACGCAAAGATCGTCAATCTGAACGATCGTATCATCCCGTTTGAAGACGGGATGCAACTGGAAGATCTTCTGAAACAGGTACAGGATGAGCTGCCTTATCCTGTCTACCTGGCGAAGCTGGACAACGCCTACCGTGCATTGACGCACCGGATGAGTCATGACTCGCAGATCGAGTTTCTGGATCTGCGCAATCAGGAGACCTGGCTGGTCTACCAGAATTCGCTGATCCTGATCTTCATCAAGGCAGTCCATGACCTGTTCGGAAAAAAGGTCCTGATCACTGTCAACAATTCCCTGAACAAGGGACTCTATATCACTTCGACGCACAAATTCACCGAAGAAGATGTGGAAGCGGTGAAAGCACACATGAGAGAACTCGTGGAAGCCGATCTGCCGATCATCAAGCAGCACAGCACCAAGGAAGGTGTCCGTCAGCTGGCGAGGAAACAGAAACTGACGGAAGCCGTCAAACTGCTGGAAAGCATCACCAACATCGACGATGTCGAGATCTATTCCCTGGAAGATGAGATCCAGATCTTCTATGATCTCCTGGTCCCTTCTACCGGCTATATCACGATCTTCGATCTCAACATCTACCGCAACGGTCTGATCCTGAGATATCCGCATCCGGGAAATCCGCTGGAACTGGCTCCGTATGAGGAACAGGAACTGCTGTACAACGCCTTCTCGGAAGCGACGAAGTGGGGACAGCTGATGAATATCAACTTCGTGTCCGATCTCAACGAACGTATCATCTACGACAACGTGGAAGACATGTTCCTGATGCAGGAAGCTCTGCATGAAAAGAGGATCTCCGATATCGCGGATATGATCCGTGACAAGGGAAGCAGAGTCGTCCTGATCTGCGGACCGAGCTCTTCGGGCAAGACGACGTTTGCGAAGAGGCTGTGTATCCAGCTGGGTGTCAACGGATTCAAGACGCTGTATCTGGGAACGGATGACTACTATAAAGAGATCGATGAACGTACCTACGATGAGAACGGGGAACCGGATCTCGAGAGCATCGATGCGATCGATACGGCTCTGTTTACCCGCAACATCAACGATCTCCTGGAAGGAAAGGAAGTCGATCTGCCGAAGTATGACTTCCCGTCCGGAAGCAAGATCTTCGGAAAGCGGATCACGAAACTGGAAAAGAATCAGCTGATCGTCATCGAAGGCATCCACGGCATGAACGACCGTCTGACCGAGAACGTCGAAGACCATGAGAAGTTCAAGATCTACATCTCACCGTTCACCCCGATCTCCATCGACCACCACAACCGTATCTCTACGACCGATGCGAGACTTCTGAGGAGACTGGTGAGAGACCACAAGTTCAGGAACGCTCCGGCTCAGCAGACCATCGGTATGTGGCCGAAGGTGCGCAGTTCGGAAGATGCGAACATCTTCCCGTACAATTCCCGGGCAGACGTCTTCTTCAATTCCAACTGTATCTATGAATTTGCCGTCATCAAGAAGTATGCGGAACCGATCCTGAAGCGGATCCGCAGGAACGAGAAGGAGTATGCGGAAGCGCAGAGACTGCTGAACTTCCTCAAATTCTTCGATCCGATCTATGACGATTCCTATATCCCGAACAATTCCATTATCCGGGAATTCATCGGCGGATCCGTCATCGTGAAATAAGGAAAAACGCAATATCAGAAATGACCGTCCTGAAGGACGGTTTTTTCATATTTCAGGTTGACAAGTTAGATAACACTAACTAAAATAGATATATGGTTAGGTGATCCTAACAAATGGAGGTCCTGTTTATGATTCCACTTACGTATGCCGATCCGGGAGAAGAAAATGTCATTATGAAGATCAATGGCCGTCCTGAGGTCAAGAAACATCTGGAAGACATGGGATTCGTGGCCGGCTCGATCATTCGGGTCGTTTCGTCGGTCAACGGCAATCTCATCGTTTCCGTGAAGGATACGAAGGTGGCTCTGGATAAGGAACTCGCTATGAGAATAATGATCTGACGGAGGGGATGAAATGAAGACATTAAGAGATGTGAAAGTCGGTGACACCTGTACAGTCAAGAAGCTCCATGGAGAAGGCGCAGTCAAGCGCAGGATCATGGATATGGGTGTAACGAAGAACACCGAAGTCTATGTGAGAAAAGTAGCGCCGCTGGGCGATCCGATCGAAGTGACGGTACGCGGCTATGAACTTTCGATCCGTAAAGCGGATGCGGAAATGGTGGAAGTTCAGTAAGGGGAGAATGTTATGAGTATAAGAATTGCGTTAGCGGGAAACCCGAACAGCGGTAAGACGACCCTGTTCAATGCCTTGACCGGTTCCAATCAGTTCGTCGGAAACTGGCCGGGTGTCACAGTTGAAAAGAAAGAGGGAAAACTCAAGGGACATGACGATGTGATCGTTACCGACCTTCCGGGTATCTATTCCCTTTCTCCGTATACTCTGGAAGAAGTCGTTGCCAGAGAATATCTGATCACAGAGAGACCGGATGCGATCCTCAATATCGTTGACGGTACCAACCTGGAAAGAAACCTGTATCTGACGACACAGCTTACGGAACTGGGTATTCCGGTCGTCGTCGCCATCAACATGATGGACCTGGTCGAAAAGAACGGGATGAAGATCGATCTGAATGTTCTGTCCAAAGAAATGGGCGTGAAGTTCGTCAGTATCTCTGCACTGAAGGGTACGAATATCGATAAGGCTGCGGAAGCGGCAGTCGATGCGGCAAAGAACGGAAAGACCATTCCGATGCATACGTTCGGCGGTTCCGTTGAACACGCACTGGCTCACATCGAAGAGGCATGTGTCCATGATCTGCCGGAAGAACAGCAGAGATGGTATGCGGTCAAACTCTTCGAAAGAGATTCCAAGGTCCTGGAAGATCTCAAGCTCAGCAAGGAGACTCTTGCGCACATCGAGAAAGACATCAAGGCCGTGGAAGAAGAAATGGATGATGACGCAGAAAGTATCATCACCAACGAGAGATATATCTATATCGGCAACCTTCTGAAAGGCATCTATAAGAAGAAAGCTTCCGGAGACAGATCCGTTTCCGACAAGATCGACCAGATCGTCACCAACCGTATCCTGGGCCTTCCGATCTTCGGACTGATCATGTTCGGAGTCTACTGGCTGGCCATGGGTCCGTTCGGTACATTCCTGACAGACTGGACGAACGACGTGTTCGCCGGATGGCTGACCGGCGGTGCAGCTTCCATCCTGGACAGCTTAGGTGTCGCACCTTGGCTGAATTCCCTGGTATCTGACGCTATCGTCGGCGGTGTCGGAGCTGTTCTCGGTTTCGTTCCGCAGATGCTGGTACTGTTCCTGATGCTGTGCATCCTCGAGGATGTCGGCTATATGGCACGTGTCGCCTTCGTTATGGACCGTATCTTCCGTAAGTTCGGTCTTTCCGGAAAATCCTTCATTCCGATGCTGATCGGATCCGGATGCGGTGTTCCGGGCGTCATGGCGACCAGAACGATCGAAAACGAACGTGACCGTCGTATGACGATCATGACGATCTGCTTCATTCCGTGCGGCGCGAAACTTCCGATCATCGCCCTGATCGCAGGTGCAGTCTTCAACAAGGCATGGTGGGTCTCACCTTGTGCCTACTTCATCGGTGTCGCAGCGATCATCATCTCCGGTATCATGCTGAAGAAGACGAAGCTGTTCGCCGGCGATCCGGCTCCGTTCGTTATGGAACTTCCGGCATACCATGTTCCTTCCGTGACTAACGTCTTAAGAGGCACCTGGGAAAGAGGCTGGTCCTTCATCAAGCGTGCCGGTACAGTCATCGTCCTGTCTTCTGTCGTCATCTGGCTGCTGAACTCGCTGTCATTCGAAGGCGGATTCCACTATCTCGGTGAAGACGGTGAAGGTGCTTCCATCCTGGAGAACATCGGTTCTGTATTCGCATGGATCTTTGCGCCGTTAGGCTTCGGTACATGGCAGGCAACAGTTGCGACTGTCCTTGGTCTGGTAGCGAAGGAAGATGTCGTCGGTACGATCGGAACTCTGATCTCCATGGAAGATCTGCCTGACCTGGTCGAAGAAGGCGAAGAGATCATGGGCGTTCTGGATGTCTTCTTCAACGGCAGTGCTGTCGCAGCGTTCTCATTCATGGTATTCAACCTGCTGTGTGCTCCTTGTTTCGCAGCAATGGGTGCGATCAAGCGTGAGATGAACAACGCAAAGTGGACGGCTATCGCTATCGGTTACATGTGTGTATTCGCCTATGCAGTCTCACTGTGCATTTATCAGATCGGTTCCGCAGTCAACGGTCAGGTGAACGTGATCGGACTGGTCGCAGCGATCGCGATCATCGCATTCGTCTGCTACATGCTGTTCAAGCCTTACAAGGAATCTGAAACACTGACTCAGGAAGTCAGAGTGAAATAAAACAAAGAAAGGAGGACCGCTTATGTGGTTACAGGAAAATCTTGCCAACATCATCATAATCGTCCTCATTGCGTTATTGCTTTACGTCTGTGTTCACAGTCTGGTCAAACAGAAAAAGGCCGGATTGCCCTCCTGTGCCTGCGGGAAGAACTGTGCGACATGCGCTCTGCGCTGTCAGCACAGTCTACCGGAGCACAAAGTTTCCTAAAACGGGTACCCATTCAATTATAAACGTGCTAGAATAAACTTGATGGTACCCGTTAAGGGTTCCTCATTGATGTAAAGAACCAACGAAGGCGTAGTATACGCCTTTCGTCTTGAAAGCGATGAGGCAGAATATGAGATTAACAGCAAATCAGATAAGGTATCTACTTACGATCAAAAAGCTTGCGGAATCCAAGCACGTTATCAAGTCCATTGATGTCGCCAGGAAACTGGATATCTCCAGGGCCAGTGTACATAAAATGCTGGGAAACCTGAAGGAGATGAACTATATCAAACAGGAACCGTATTCGTCGATCCGACTGAGCCGTTCCGGACTCAGGATCGCAAACGAATATCTGGAAAAGTACGAACAGATACGGGAACAGCTCAGACCTTTGATCGATGTGAGCGATGACTGCGATCTGGGGATATGTACCTTGCTGGAAAAAATGTAGAAAGGCAGCGGAGAAGACTGAACTAGTAAGCTAAAAGTAGACACAGGAAAAAGTCATATAAGGCTTAATCCCAAGTCTACTTTTTTCTTATGATTGAAATGAAGGAGAAAACATCTATGGGAATTGGAAGGCCTAAGGGCTCTAA
>Ga0256405_10007880_pt1 | contig 15643 bp, 24 predicted proteins | sample RumenRJG_02DNA_FD_189096 | JGI IMG/M metagenome (GOLD analysis project Ga0256405, IMG submission 189096) | Bovine rumen microbial communities from Lethbridge, Alberta, Canada - RJG_02 | ecosystem: Host-associated > Mammals > Digestive system > Stomach > Rumen | place: Canada: Alberta... | reverse complement strand
TTTAACTACTTTAAAATCTAATAAGAATGAGACAGTTAATAGACTGAATGATGCAAAACGTGATGAAATTTATGGTACTAACCATCGTACTGTAAATGATTTACGTTGTGAAGAATGTGATTTAGTTTACAATGTAGCATAATTTATTTTAATGATGCATATCACTCATCGTAAGATGAGTGATATGCTATTCATTGTTTTTCATATATACATTATTAAGGTGATAAAGACATAATTTAAATTAATTTAAAGGAGATAATTATGTTAAAATTCGATATTAAGAAGTTGATCGCAAGATCAACCATCATCGTATCTGCTCCATTTATTGCAGTAGCAATGATGGTACATATCGTATATTTGGCTTTAAAGCCAAGCACAAAATATGAAGATCTTGAAAAGTTGTGTCAATATTACAAGCACGACTGATCGACAATTAAGAGTCACAGTTCGTTTAGAACTGTGCTCTTTATTTTTTTTTCGTTTAGATGAGCGATGTTATGCTGAGGGAGTTGTTAATATGATGGAGAATTAAGATGCATGGAATCGTATTTGGATATTTCTGTCCTATGTATAAAGGACATTGGAAACTCATAGAAAAAGCTAGACAAGAGTGTGATGGTGTTTCTGTAGTTGTATGTGGTTATGATGGTGATGATAAATATACTCATCTTCCAGTTGAATATAGAGCTAGGTTAGTTGCTCAAGAATTACAACATCGTTATAGATTAGAGCACGATATACCTGAGACACTTTGTTTTAATTTAACTAAACAAAATATTCCAGATAGTCGTACTTTAAATAACTGGCGTAAATTTACAGATGCGATTGTTAATTCAATTTATTGTGTTTCTACACCATTTAAGTGGTATGTTGATGCACCTTATTATGTGAAACCTCTACTGTCATTAGGTTATGACGTGGATGAGACAGTATTGGATAAAAGTAAATATCCAGTACAACTTAATGAATTGATGGATAACCCAGCAAGATATATAGATTTAATTACTGAGTCATTTGTCTCATATTGGTATAGGAAATACCATCATGAATGAGAAAGACAAAGATGAATTTGTATTTATTTTTACTATGTTCAATACATCCTTGAAAAGGAAAATCTTCAATATCTTATTAATTTTATTAGGACCTCTAATTATACTTTTGATAGATAATTCAAACGTATTGAAGTTTACTAATAATTTAGTCATTGATGTTATTATAACGTTTATGATTTGGGAGTTACCTTTTCTAATTGGAGTACCAGCATTTACCACACTACTGACATTATTTTTATCTTGGGCTCAATATAGTGCTAACAAAATGGTTCACTGCCGTCTTTATGTCGAAGAGAATAAGGAAAATAAAAAATGAATGATAAAATTAGAATCTCAGGTATAATTCAAGAAGATACTGCAAATGGTCCTGGGATACGTACAACTATATTTACACAAGGTTGTGAAATACATTGTCCTGGATGTCAGAATAGTCAGACTTGGGATATCAATGGTGGTACTGAATATACTGTTGAAGAGCTATTAGAAAAGATTCATGACGATATATTGTCATATGCCGTTACTATTAGTGGTGGTGAACCTACATTACAATATAGACAACTATTACCATTAGTTCAACACCTAAAACATGAAGGTTATAATTTGATGTTATTCACAGGTAAGACTTATAAAGAATTGATGGATAACTCTAAATTACATATATTCTTAAAATGTTTTAATTATATTAAAGCAGGCCCGTGGATAGCTAAGTTACAATCTTGGGATATCAATTTTAGAGGTAGTACTAATCAACGTATTTATAGTGTTGATCAGGGTAGTAATAATTTACGTCTGAAAGATATCTCTAATAGAGTAGATCATTTCTTGATGTGGAGCGATGATGATGAATGACTCTCACATTAGGAATACAGTGATTACATATTTGGAATTATTTCTAAATAGTTTTATACGTGATTTATTTTTAATTTTAGTATTCGAAATAGTTTATTTGAGTTACAAATATATGGGGTGATTAATTATGCCTAGAAAAAAGAAATTTTTAATTAAATTAAATGATGCTGAAGAGATTTTAACTAAATATAAAATTAAGATCATTCAGGATTATGAAGGTACACTATGGAAAGGTGCTGAGATCGACAATAGCTCTGATTTAATGATGTTAGCATTAGACCCTAACTATGTAGTTACCGCCTATTACAGTACAGATATGTTTAAAGCTGTTATGAAACCAGGTACTTTAATGGTTACTGTACAAAAGAAGGTTGAACATAAACATAAAGATGGACAAGAATCTTCTGAAACATTCATAGATAAGATAAAGAAATTATTTAAGTTTATAAACTAAATCAGTTAAAACAAAAGATATAAGAATGATCCATGATGTATAGTAAGTATATTATACGTCAAGTGATTTTGCCAGCTTCTATATTTAAAATCCGTAGTTACATAAATATAGATGAAGATCATCGTACTGGTAAATACTCTACAGACCTCCTACGAGTATGCAGTCTAATTTTATTAGGCGACGATGTCACCGTCGATATATGTAGTGTGTGTGTTCGTTTTCCTAAAGGAAAAATAGACGGTGAGGAGGAACGTCACTCCATCTCAAATAAATGACGTCGTGCCTTATTTCGGTATTCACACGTTTAACGAATACCGAAGATCATTTTATATCTCCTAATTAACGTGTTCAAAACCTACCTCTCTATAACGAGAGGTAGGTATTTTCATTATTCACGTTCTGACCATTTAATGCAAAGCTTTGCTTGTTTTTCATTTAATCTTACGTAGGATGGAATTTATAATGGCACATGTATTTACTGCAGTTGAAGATAAGGTAACTGGTTGGCAGTTATCTTCTGAAACTCAAAATGAAATTATTGAGGCACTCTCAAAAGAAGCTCAGAGTGGCTTATTAGCTAAACTGAGTATGACTTATAATAAGAATGCTGATTGTAACGAATTTGTATTTAGATATAAGTCTGATTCTAATGAATCTACACTATCTGTGGGGGATTACCTTGTAGAGTTAAATACTGGTAATTTAGTAGTAAAATCTGCTAAGGATTTCGAGGCTAATTACATGCATACTGATTGTGATCCAATTCAGAATCATAATCAATCTATCGTTGATGCTGTGATTGGATTATTTAAAGATAATGGTGTTGCCACTAAAGATGCTTACACTATTCAGAATGTAGCAGTAGCTGTCAATAGTGCTGGTTGGTTCGATAAAGATAAGAACATCATTACTCTTAAGTTAAATGATCAGGCTTTAAAAGATTTCGATGATTTTGAAATCCTTTATAAAGGTGCAGTTCGTGCAGAAGGTATTGATGAGAACACTACTGTAGTTTTAGATTTAACTAATAATGCTACCGGTAATTCAAATCTATTTAATTTAATTGCTTTACAGCAGTTGTTAGGTATCTTCAGACGTATGGATAAAACCCAGAGAGCAAGATTAACTTCTATTAAATTTAATGCTAATGGTGATGACTATAGTGCTGTAGCTACTTCAGTAGATGAAGCTACTTGGATGGATTGGATCGACGATATCCGTGATGTTACAGGTATCAAGAGAAATTCAGCAGTAACTCGTTAATTTAACCTAAACATACTCAGTAGTCTTAATGACTACTGAGTATATATGAGATATGAATTAATCTTTTAAGTAAAATGTTTCAGGAGGCATAGTGGCAAATACTGATTCTCTAGATTCAGTCTGAGATGCAATGAACCATAGGAACACAGAATCAAATGTTAATATCTTACCTCTAGCACCTTGTTCACCTATCCATGCTAATGTCATTTTCTCATCACGACTATGAGTACTCCAAAATACAGCACCATATAAACCTAGATAAGTGGTAATAAATGCTGGGATACCTTGACTTTGCATAGCTACCCATGCAATCAATACTTCACTAATTTTAGGTTTTAAATTACGGAATATAGGTAATTCATATGCGTCAAATTTATTGATACCGATATTGTGGACTGCATCAGAGATATCATCGTTGATAACATTTTGTTTTTCTAATTCAACATAGATATCAAAAAGATCCTCTCCGTCCTTACCACCTGATTTAGCATTAGCTACTGCTGCTACAAATTCTTTACTAACTTCAAGTACAGTCTGACCTTTTCTAGTTTTAAATGGTTCCATATTTATTTGCTCTCCTTTATATCAATTATACGCCACTCTACTACTGTAGAACCTGAGAAATATGTAAAGAATGGTGAGATTAAAACATCTACTAATGAACCAGTAAATGTTTTCCATTCTTCTGGACATCTAAATTTAGATAATCTAATTTTATTATCTAAGTCATCATCGATTAAAAAATAAGAACTATTGACATTATTCTCTATAGATTCAACTAAAACATTTTTAAGTCTTAAAATTAAATCTGGATTCATGTTACCATAAGGTTCTATATTTAAACAAAACATTTGAAATTCTACATCGTATAAATTTTCTATATTGACATCTGCATCAATTAGATATTTAAATGATGAATTTTCATTATGTTTAGCACAAACAGATTCAAACTTAGTTTTAAATGCTTCTAAATTAGATAATTCTAACTGACATCCACAAGCTGCTTTATGACCACCAAATCCTAATAGCAAATCTTTACATTCAGAGACATCTCCAAATAGATCTTTACCATTAACCGTTCTACCAGAACCTACTACTTGATTATTCATTTCTGACATCACCAAAGTAGATACTCCATAGATCTCAGCTATTCTAGCAGCTATGATACCTATAACTCCAACATGCCAAGATTTATCAAATAAAACTAATGAATTTGGATGAGTAGCTATATAAGCATCAGCTTGTGCTACTGCTTGTTCAAATACAGATTGCTCTATAATTTTTCTAGAAGCATTGATACTTTTTAGTTCATTAGCAGCTAATAGAGATTCAGTAGAAGATAATGATGTATCGTTTTCTAACAGTAATAACTTTACACCTAAATCAGATCTACCTAATCTACCACATGCATTTATCTTAGGTAAAACATTATAAGATAAAAATGTAGCACTGATAGGCTGATTTTCTTTATAGTTAGATAATCCTAGTAAAGCTTTTATACCACTGTGGGTAGTACTACACAGTTCACATAATCCTAAATTGAGCTGTTGACGCATCAGAGTATTCAACTCGATAACATCACTAACCATACCCATACTTACTAGACATGCACAGTAATGCCAAGCTTCAAACCATTCATTTTCATTAAGATGATGTTTAGCTACTAATAATGCTAATTTCGCACTTACATAAACACCAGGTGCCATGTATTCATCATCACCTTCTTTTAGAAAATCTTTAGGATCTAAATAAGTACAACTAGGTTTCTTTTCTTCAATTAAGTGATGATCTGTTACTAATACTTCATAACCTTTATTCTGTAATTCAGTTACAGCATCGATAGAACTTATACCGGTATCTACAGTAATGATTAATGAACCTGTAGGTGCGGTAATTAATCTAGGAATTAAGCCATGTCCATCGGTTAATCTAGAACCTACTACCCAAGATATATTTTTGTAAAATCTTGAGAGTGTTTTAAACATACAGCATCCAGCAGTTTGACCGTCACAATCAAAATCCATAAAAACACAAATATGTTTATTTGCTTTAATGGCTGATTCGATTACATCTATAGCAGGTTGATAATTTTTAAGATGTGCTTCTCCACCGATACCTATATTTTCAGTTATAGGGGCAATATTTAAATCACCACGTCTTTCTATCAATTGTGATATAGCTAAATTTAATTTAGGTAAGACAATAATATCTTTACCAATAGAACCTTCAATATTGGATTCTACATTGGGTCTATTTTCCCATTCAAATGAATTCTTCATAAGCTTTATACCTCTAAAACATTTTGAAATAAAATTAATTAGCATAAATGTATAGGGGTGTATAAGGAAGAGCCCATAAGACTCTTCCTTATGTATTTCAATAGACTTCAAATATATATTATTTAATTGAATGTGTCACGCATAAATAGTTTTTAACCTTTTAATAAATGTACACACTACTGTGGTAACAGTAGTGTGTACTAAGGAGTCAAATATTATAACAAAATTATTTAATATTTTCCATCGTATATGTCGTAGGTAGATATGACAACATTTTCAAGCATCAAGTAGCCAATATGATTAAAAAGATGTTTGAAAAACAAAATATTAAAATCAACCTATTCAACTCCATAGGATGGATAGAGGCATTTAACAAGTAAATAATTAACAGATGGATAAGGAGACAATTCCATGAGTATTTTAAAAGATCTAACCAAAGACTTTCAATACGAAGTTTCTAGCACTAATCCAGAGGTGAGAAAACTTACCTCTGGACCATTTAGAGGAATCTGGGTAAATAGAAATGGATTCTGCTATTCTGAAAGGAATGGTAAAACTCTGAAAATCTCACAGGGTTACTATAAGAGAACTGATTATAAAGCAGTTATCAAGCCATGGAGATTATGTGCTTTAGTTTGGCACGATCAAACACCTTCACTACATTTAGATAATTACGATAGAGATAAGTATCTAAATTTATTGGCATTCATCAAAGTACTTGAGAAATATCCTGATGAATATGAATTATTCATGAATGGATTGAAAACAAACTATTATCCTCTATCACGAGAAACGGTAATTAACGTAGTGACTGGCTGTTTAGGAAGTTCGTGTAACAATTATAAACGCTGTCGTCTGAATGAATATGAGAGAATAAAATGGGATTATTTCGAGGAGATTGGTGACAAGATAGAATTTGATTTTTACAATTTTAAAGATGAATTGAGTGAAGAACTTGAAAAGAATTTAAAGGGTGATCTTCCAAAAGTTACTGAAGATAAAGAAGAAGATGAAGAAGATCCTGAGGAAGAATTAGAAGTTTGTTTATCTGATCCTGAATTAGGTGGTGCTCCATCACTGAAACCAAAAGTAAAAGAAGTTCAAGTAGCTACTAAAGTTTCTGCATCAACTTCTATTGAAAAGTTACAGGAACTCTTTGATAGAAGAGCTCAGCTAAAGAAAGAATTAGCTGAGATTGAAATGAAGATTAAAGCTTCAATCTTCCATTAAAAGAAGAGCATCACTGGGTTGACCCAGTGATGCTCTATTATTTTTTTTGTTTAAGCTAAATTAAGCAAAAGATACTGCTGGGAACTTAGTTGCATCATAGCCAACTAATGATTTAGCAGCATCACGATATACGTATAAGATCTGCTCTGCAGTCTTAGAACCAAACTGTTCCTCAGGATTACCAGCTACAACCTTCTCACCACCAACAGTTACATTTACAAAATTAAATTTAACTTTCTCTGGAGCAAATAGATTATTAGCTTCTGCCTCTTCAACAGTCTTACTGGTGTAATCCTGGCATAGAACGATACCAGTATAGTCTAAGTTACTATCTACACTTGCGATAGCACAATCAATTACGTTTACAGTAACTGACTGGTTATTTGCATTAGAAATACGGATTGCATTAGATACATTACCAAAAGTACATTTCTTGATAGTAACTACAGCATTTGCAGCAGTTCTGAATATTAAGATTGAGTTGTTAGAAGCATCAGCAAACTCACAGTTCTCAATTACGATATTCTTAACATTTGCAGTTTCAGCACTTAAACCAATCTCTAAAGCGTTATAGCCAGTTTGACCAAACTTACAATTAGAGATACGGATAGTGTCACCAGTAGTATTTACACTAAAAGCAACATTACCTTGAGTTTGTCTATCGATAGTACCGGTTGAGTTGATATCAGTTAAGTTAACGATACCACCAGCGGTGATCTTAGAAGTTACAGACTCTACAGTTAATCCTTGTACATCTACATTCTTAGCTTTAATAACTACAGGAGTAGTTACAGTAGTAGATGAATTGATCACAACATCTTTATCTGATTCTATTGAAGTAGATGCTTCAGCACTGATATCTGTTGATAAGATATTGCTACGCTTTGCATTAACTACTGCAGATAAAACTGCAACTTCATTAACTAATGAATCATTAACAACTACTGATGCTTTAAGTGCATCCAACTCAGCACTAAGTTTAGAGATTGAAGAAAAGGCAGTCTCTACTTTTTCTTTAACCTTTTCATCAGCCGCATTATTAGCAGCAATAGCATTAGCATTCTCTTCTACCTTTGCAGCAGTCTCAGCATCAGCAGCAGCGTTAGCAGCTAAAGCTTCATTAGCAGCAGCTACAGCTGCATCATTCTGAGCAATACCTTCTTCCATCTTGTTCATGATACCTGAGGTTAACTCAGAACCAGGAACGAAGTTAGTCTTCTCGTAAGCCATATTAAAATGTCTCCTTTATTTTACACACGCAATACAGCGCCTTTATCTAAAAATACACCAGATGCTTTAGGATCTGAAGTATAAGTTGCTTCAAATTCATCACTATTCATCACGGTGAAACCTTTAGAACTCTTTACGAAATATTGACCCTCTTTTAAAGTGTTAACTACACTACTAGAAGCTTGTCTAAATTCGATAGTATAAACTTTATCAGTAGGTTTCAATAATTCAATATTTAAATCTACGATTTCTTGAGCTTTCACTGCATCACTAATAGTTTGAATGATAGCTGCTTGATTCTGCTCATTCATCTGTAATGCAAATACGGAAGCTTCAATGACGTAATATTTAGTCAACTGTTCCATAACTTAATATGATTCCTTTTAAAAACGTTTTTAAAAAAATAGAACTATAAGGTTTTCTAAGCCCTAGCTCTATTTGATGGCTGGCAGTGTGATAGAAAACGTGCAATTTGTTTTAAAATATATATATTATTTATGTGAATGAATTTCATTGATGAAATGAAATATTTGGATTTTTAAAAGATGTACACCTTGCTGTTGCGAGCAGCAAGGTGTACTAAGGAGTGTATTGTGTCTAAAATCAAAGACAGAATTGATAAATTTAATAAGCATCAAATCGAAATGCATCAGCAAAATATCGCAGAGCGTAGAAAGTATCTAGAGTTCTGTGAGATTGAAGCAGAACGAATCTTCACTGCGTTAACAGATGAAATACTAGACGATATTGAATCATCTGGCAAAGCGTTCGTTAAAGTTGATGGAAGATACGATAATGTCTTCAAATGCCGTATTTCAGGCATTATTGCCGATAAGTTCAGAGATGAAGGACTTGAAATTAAACTATTCAACTCTATAGGAATAGTTAAAATTTATATTGCCCAACCAGATTGTTTTGGAGTTAACTATGACGAAAAGGAGACACACCATTATGAGTAAGAAATTAATTTATGGCGGAGTTGAAGTAACACCAAATGATCCTCGTTTACCAGAGATCTTAGCTTCCATAGTTGAACTGGTTCAAAAAACTATGGGTAAACAAGTAAGGTGTCGTTTCCAACACATCAATGGAAGTTGGGAACGAAGTGGTGAAGAGACGATAAGACCTAGTACTATTGTGAAAGTTGATGATGGTTCTAAATCATCGTTGAATTTAGAACAAGAGTATATTAATCCGGAACAAATCTTTGCTTTTCTAGATGAAGATACAATACATATTAATAAAGATGGGATGTCTGTCGCCGACTGTCTTAAACAACCTGGTTTTAAAGTTGTAGATGATAAAGGAGATTGATTGAAATCTAATTGAAATAGAGAGATAGTCGTAAAGACTATCTCTCTTAGAATTATTTAAAAATTATAAATTTTTGATATGTCTTTATGAATTCGTCTAGTCTTAATACTCTGTACGTATTGCTGTGAAACATCATACTTTTTAGAAATTTCAACAGGTGGCATACCTAATTCTAAATCTTCACATATGCCTTTGATAGTTAATTTACCTTTAGTATATCGAGTGACTCTAAATAATCCATCGTTGTAAGCTTGAGCTATATTTTCTGATTGAGTACCCCATTTGAGATTAGAAATATCAAAATCAGATTTATCGTTGTTCTTGTGCATCACTACTGGTAACTGATTAGGATTAGATATAAACATTTCTGCCATCAATCTATGCATATAGACCTTTCTAAAAGTTCCACTATATGAAATCAGCACATATGGATATTCAGTATGTTCATAAACGCATTCACATACAGTCCATTGTTTAGGATTTTCACCATCTAAGTGAAATACTCTTCCTTTTCGATCTACCCAAAAGTTATCACTATTTCTAATGAAATGTTTTTCTCTATTAATTAGATCTTTTTGACGTAACGCTTTATTGATGCACATACAACTATTGTGTTCCATTTATTTTTCCTTTTTGTTTGTTAAACAACAACTATAAAATTGTGTATAAAATTATGCAGACGAATATTAAAGTTCAATATAACAAATACTTAAGATATTGTAGAGTTCACATTTTTCATATGAGGATTAAATATAAATGAGTTCTAATTTATTTTATCAGGAATCATCCTTTGGCGAAGCTACACATTGTTTAATTATTCATTCGGATAGAGAACCAGAAGTAGAAATTTTAAAAGACAATCTCGATTCATTCTACGCATTTGAAGAAGTTATCAATAATATCTATCTAGGATATAGACAGTGTTATTCTAAAGAACCTAAAGTAGTTAAACCTTTAAGTAGTGAGACTAAAAATAGATTACTAATTAAATTTGATGAATACTTTAAAGTTCTTATGGATGATAAAAGTTTCGAAGAATTTAAAGCTAAATTTATTGCAGAAAAAGGAATAGAACATTTCTGCGACTTTTTATATAAATGTTCTTTCATTAAGGCACATTTGAATCACGAGTCACCATTTGAGCACGGTGTTATTACTTACAGGATCACACACGCATCACGTGCTTGTTTAAATCAGTTAGTAAGATGTAGAATTGCATCTTATTCTCAGATGAGTCAGAGATATTGTGCTGAAGATCCTAAATCTATAGATGTTGTGTTACCACAAGCTATCCTAGAGAATGACGAAGTTTTCCATGACGTAGCTCACTATCTATATCAGTTACCTGAGTTGATAGAAAAGATGAAGAAGGCAGGTATCAAGAACGAAGATATCAGAGCAGTATTTCCAAATGCAATGTGTTCAGATATCGTAGTTACTATGAACTTACGTGAGATTAAACATTTCTTAGAACTACGTACTACTTCACATGCTCAAACTGAAATAAGATATATAGCAAATGAACTACGCACTGAGTTGATAAACTATATGCCGTTCATCTGGAGTGACATAGGTGACAAGGTAGAATAGAGAATACAATCGATAGAATACAAATAAAATAAGAGATACTCCAACGTTCCGTTACTGGAACGTTGGAGTGCATTTCATTTTAATTTAAACATATACCATTTATGTGAAGAAGATGGAATGGTTCTATCTTCAAATTTTGAATTTAAAAATGTGTACATCGATGTTAGCGCATCGATGTACACTGAGGAGTCAATCTATGAAAACTTCAAATGTTACCGTAAACAACAAAGCAATTTCAACTGAACGTAAAGAATACCTAGCTTATTGTGAGCGTGAAGCTCTAAATATCTTCAAAGAATTAAAATTTGAAATTCTTAAAGATATTAAAAAGACTGGTAAAGTATTTGTTCACGTTGTCGGCAAATACGATAACATCTTCAAACATCAAGTTTCAAAATTTATCAGTGAGATGTTCCTCAAAGAAGGATTGAAATTATCATTATTCAACTCCATAGGATGGATAGAGGTAGTTAAAAAGTAAATTATATATGTTCAGATATTAGCGGATAAATGAATACTGAACATATGCACTTCAGGATTAACCTGAAGTGCATATAGAAAGAAATGTATTTATTTTTTACATATCTTCAACTTTAATAGCAAGACCTAACTCATCTACGATATCACGTGCAGCACGCTCAAGCTCATCGATTTGAAGAGTCTTAACCATCTCATCAACTTCTAATTTAGTCTCGCAAGCAGCGATCTTATCTTTCAATACCCATCCAGTACCTAACTGCTGAGATTTATTCTCACCTGAAAACATTAACAGATCGATAAACTCATCATAGTTGAACTGTAAGGTATGTGCCTTATTGTCAACATGACCACGCCAGTAAGCTTTATACTCATCTTTCTTACCTTCATCCTTATACTTGTTGGCACGGATCTGCTCCTGTGTGAAGTTACTCTGGTCTTCATTATCAAAAGAGAAGTGATAAGTAGTTCCTTTGAACTCGTAATCAAATCCTTTCAAAATATTTACAGCAGTAATGAAGTTGATCTTCTTATAGATTTCTGATTTTTTATCATCTAAAGTTGGAAGTGGTGGCCATACTGAAGTTGATAATTTTTTGTCATCAAATTTTAAACTAAATGCCATTTTAATTATTCTCCTGTAACCTCAGTACGCTCAGGTACGATTAATTGAACAGCAGGGATTGCTGGATCCTGATAAGTAACAACAGCTCTACGGTTATTACTACCGTGAGATTCATCATCTGAACATACTTCTGCACTCACACCCATGAACTCAACAGAAGCTAAGAGATGTTTCTTCCAAGATTCACATCCAGGCTCATTATAAGTAACAGATGCATTAGCACCCTGAGTTAGTCCTACGAAATAACCTTCTGGATAGGCATCGCACTTAGGAACTGACCAGATGTCCATACGACCACTAAAAGTAGGTGACATAGTGATTTCTAATGCTTCTAAATCACCATACTTAGTATTTTTAACAGCATCCCATTTTACGGTAGCTGGTTCATATTTATAAAGTGTATTTTCACTCATTTATAAAACACCTTTTGAATATTCAAAATTAAAGATAATCCATATAAAAATAAATTAACTTATATCTATATGGAAATGCGCATAAGATGGCTTCACTATTCTTCATCTTTTTTAATTAACTGATAATAGTTTTCTTTATCTTCTACAGTTCCGTATTGATTCATAAGTGCTCTAGATAATAAATCTGGATAATCGTGTTGCCACACTATTCTTTTTACACCACAACTCAATAATAATTTTAAACAAGTTAAACAAGGTTGATGTGTAACATAAATAGTTGCCTCACTTAATTTATCAACTCCTAATGCAACAATAATGTTCTGTTCTGCGTGAACTGCAAAACATCTATCTAGTTGTTGGCCACTAGGAATATTTTCTACAATTCTAACACAAGAGTCTTTAGTGCAATGTGGTAATTTAGGTACATTTCCATTATAACCAGTAGCAATGATACGTTTAGTTTTAGTATCTACAGCTACAGCACCAACATGTCTACGTAAGCAGGTACTACGAGTAGCTACTTCTTCAGCAAGATGTAAAAAATAATCATCCCAATCTAATCTTGTTTTCATAAATACATTAACTCCATCTAAATGTTTCTATATCGATAGTGATATAAAATGAAAAATAGTATTTAGTTAAAAAATATTTGTAATAGATATAATGTGCTGGAGAGATGGATGAGTGGCTGAAATCAATGGTCTACTAAACCATCGTTCATTTTAAAATGGACCGTGGGTTCGAATCCCACTCTCTCCGCCAATATCCAAATTTGTCAATTCACACTACTCAAATCAATTAGATTTGAGTAGCTTTTCTTTTATTTTTTTTTTCAAAAATATAACTATTTTCGTAGGAATGCTTTGGCATGAAATGAGACCGTGCGAAAACACCGCTTACAAAGGAGGTGTTAGATGTTATCTTTTGCGTCAGGCGTTCTCATTATAAAACTTGTCGGCATAATTTTAATATTGACTTCATTGTTTGTTGAGTATAAATGTAGTGATCCTAGTGTTATTTCCAGTGTAAGTAATCGCGTTTTTATAACCGTGATGGTGCTTTGCTCGATAGGAATAGTACTGGGTTATCTATTGCTTATGATAGACTGTTGGGGAGCACTCATTATTTAAAATTAAAAAACAAGTTGGAAACATAGATGAGTGGACTATCTTTTCGGATAGTCCACTCTCATGAGGTTATAATTATGAATGTTATCTATTTTATTTATTCATTCATTTCTATATTCGTTATGATTGTTATTGTAGGTTCATTTTATTTATTATTCATTTCTTTGGGTATGATTGTAAGTCTGATGGAAAATTTTATACGGAAAATTCATAAATTATTTAATAAAATAACTAAAAATGACTCGATCGATATTTAAATTTGCTACTAAACCCAATACTAATAATTACTGGAAGAAAAATCGTGATGAACCATCTAGGATGTGGAGACCTAAGAATGATGAGGTAAATAAATCTAAAACTGAATCTAATAACACACTAGATTTATTGGATCCAAATCACATCACTGAAGATTCTTTTGATTTATTATTGATACCACCAGAAAAAAGAGAACAATGGATCAAAGCTAAACAAGAAGGTGTACAAAAACGTAGAGAACATTTACGTATTTTAGAATTAGAAAGAAAACATCGTTATGGAGACGATGTAGATATCTTACGTGCTACATTCACTAAAACTAAAGAAGAGATAGAGGATGAAACTTTTCAATTAGTGATTGCTTGTAGAAATTTAGCTAGTGAAATATATGCTAGCTGTAGAACTATACCTAAGACAGAAAAATATGTTTTGGGCACCGAATTACGTAAGTGTTCTTATGAAATTTTAAGTTGTGCTATACGTATCAAAAAGAAGTATTATCGAAAGAATCTATTAGAAGATATAGATGTGGAATTAGAAGTTCTACGTGAATTATATTACGAAGCATATCGAGATTATCCTGAATGGGTAAATTCTCAATGGCTAGATCGTATATATAAAGGTATCAATAGTGTGGGTGCATTAGTTGGTGCATTATTAAAATCAACCGTAGCATGAGAAATATAAATAAATGTCTTATAACGAAAACCTAAGTAGACGATTAGAAACAGATACTCAATTTAAAAATATTTATATTCCTGAATTAAACGAATTAAAAATAGATATGTTCGGTAATGTGGTTGAACGTGATAATCAACCTGTAGTGACTTATGAACATTCAGGAGTAGATAGTTTAAGTTTTAATGGAACATATTACCCTATATATCACCTAGTAGGCAAAACGTGGAGTAACGATGAAAGATCGATCAAATTTAGAGAGAGCCCGTATTTTAGAGTGGTTAAAGCTTATGAGCGTAGTGTGCTCTATCCTATTTTTACTAACTGTAGTTATGCTGTTGATCCGGACGGAAATATTTTCGTAGTGAAGGATGGTATATGGCAAAAAGCCATAGATATATGTGGAACAGATGATTATGAATCTGAGGCATTTAATCGTTTACGACGATTAGTGGTGTATACTTATGTGAAATGGAAAGTTCCTAGAGATGAATATATAAGAGGTCTATTCGGTATCGACATAGATACTTATAGTAAATTTTTAAATAATGGTAATGGAGTATAATAAAGTTTATGCATAATTTAAGTAAATTAGAATGTTCAGTAGTTGATAAAATTTTACCTATCTTTAAAGATAGAAATATTGAAATAATGAGTATTGAATATTACAGTGATCACGGTGCAATAGTATGCTGTAAGTCTTATAACGATAAAGATGGTAAAAGATCTTCATTCGTAGAAGAAGTTGTCTTTAGATCATTGAAAGATTTTTATACAACTTTTAAATCTCTATATGACGATCATTTA
>Ga0256405_10007879_pt1 | contig 15643 bp, 13 predicted proteins | sample RumenRJG_02DNA_FD_189096 | JGI IMG/M metagenome (GOLD analysis project Ga0256405, IMG submission 189096) | Bovine rumen microbial communities from Lethbridge, Alberta, Canada - RJG_02 | ecosystem: Host-associated > Mammals > Digestive system > Stomach > Rumen | place: Canada: Alberta... | reverse complement strand
GCGTCGATCATTCCGTCAAAAACGTCTGGCGTGATATGCACCTGGTCCCAGAAAATCTTGCTGCCTCCTAGTTGTCGTAAGCATGGTTAGAATTTACTAACCATCTTTTAATTTTATTCCTTTTGCGGAAGGAATGCAAGGGGTGTCAAGGGTTCTGTTTTGTTTAAGCTAACTCATTTCTAAAAACATGAGAATGCGCCGGTTGTTTTTCCAAAGTCAACTCCCCCTTGCCGCAGCAGCAGCTATGTTTTGTTCGATGTGATATTTCATTTAGAACGCATTGCAAAATAGTAAATAATAGTTGATAATTCGTTTGACCACGTTGAAACCCACCCAATTACAAGGAGGAATATCCATGCATGGCATGATCCTGACCGTTCTATCCTCTGCCGCCGGAAGTGCGGCGGGCTGTATCCTCTCCCTCTATCTGGGACGCCCCGGCAAAAGAGCAAAGACGGATCCCTTTTCAAAGAGGATCCTTCCCTTGTGTGCCGGTTTTCTCCTGATGGCCCTGGCGATCCTGGCTGCCCCGGGAATCCTGAAACTCATCCTGTCCGTTTTCTTTTCTGCTTTTACGCTGACAGGGCTGGGAACGGCAAAGGGTCTTGAGGACAGGGATCAGAATCTTCTGGAAATGGCCTATGTCTTTTTCATCCCTGACAAGTCCCGCATCACCTATATTGACCTGCCCGCCTGCCGGGACAAGCTCGTCCTTTCAGCTATGATCGCCGGGCCTGTATCCGCCATCATCGGTTCGGCAGCTCTCTTTGCGGCAGGAAGTACTCCCAGTATCCCCCACCAGATCGCAGCAGGCATTCTCCTTCTTGCTCTGGCGGCCTTGGCTAAGATCCTGCTTAAAAAGAATCCCGGGAAAGGAGACAGCGCAGCATGACCATCGAAGTACTGAATGTAAGCAAAAACTATGGGGGCAAACCCTATCTGAAAAGCGCAAGCCTGAATATCTCCTCCGGCTCTGTCATATCTGTCGTCGGCACGAAAAAGAGCGGCAAAACCGCTCTCCTGCGCATTATTATGGGCTTGGAAGAAGCCGACGGCGGACAGGTCACCCTGCTTGGCGACTATAAATACGACCGGTTAAATGTCGGTGTCGTATTCCAGGATGACCGTCTCTGCCCCGGATTTACCGCTGCCCAAAACGTAGCTATGGTCAATGAAAGGATCTCTGTCAGGGCTGCCGAAGAGGAACTGGAAAAGCTCCTTCCCGCAGGGACTGCTGATCTCCCCGTGGAAAATCTGACCCCTGCCCAGCGCCGCATGGTCTGCATCATCAGAGCCTGCATCATTCCTTCCGATGTCCGTCTGATGGATGAGCCCTTTGCCGGCATGACCAAAGAAGAAAAGGAAAAGTCCATCGCCTATATCCGTTCCGTCCTGGCCAATACACCTCTGGTAATTACTTGCCTGCCGGGAGAAGAGCTTCCTTTCGGAAGGACCTTTCACCTTGCCTGACCCCATTTCGGATGCGACCGGACAGTTTGCTATTTTCTCCTGCGTTTTCGGACAAGGCTGAGAAAAAAAGGGCCAAAATGTTGTGCTCACAGGGTCACCCTATGGCCGCGATCATTTCCTGTGTCACCTGCAGGAAGTGCTTGATGTCTTCAGGCGTGTTGACATGCAGAGGCGAGAGTCGAACCATACCTCCCGAGCCGAACGCTTCGACCATTCGCCTGGAATACATACTGGTCAGAGCTCTTTCAAATGTGATGACACCTCGTTTCTCATATTCTGCTACCGCCTCTTCACAGGTCAGTTTCTCGAATTCGACGCCCAGGATCAGATCTCTGGTCGTGAGATCTTTGCCGTCCATCTGCACGGTGATGCCGGGCATAAGGCGCAGTCCCGGAACATCATCGACGCCTTCCAGCATCATTTCCAGAAGGCCGCGCTCATGATCCGCAATCCTCTTCATGCCTGCCTCGAAAAGTACCCTGCGGTCAGTCTCATCGGGAGCAATTTTTTGGCCAAGTCCTGCCACATAATTTATGATTGCCATAATAACAGCGAACTGAGCCGTCGCAGGGCTGCCGATCTCCCAGTCATCTCCCGCCTTTCCGAGAAGACGATGATGGTCGAAGGTCGAAATGCGGTCAGAAAGCCAGGCAATGCCGAATCCCCTTACGCCAAAGAACTTGTACGGCGCGAAGCTTGTTGCATCCGCTCCCCATTTTTCAGGATCCAAAGCGCCGTGAGGGGCATGCTGAACAGCGTCGACATAGATATAAATGTTCGGATTGATCTTACGGGCTCCTTTACAGATCTTCTCTGTCTCATAAATATAACCGGAGATATTGGAGGCCGCCATGCAGCATAAAAGCGCTGTATTCTCATCAACCAGATCAAGGATTGCCTGTGTGTCCACACCACCTGTCTCCCTGTTGACGCCGGCTACGCGCAGTTCCATGCCATATTTTGCACTGTAGAAAGAAGCGGCGTCGAAAACCGAAGGATGCTCCAGTATCGTGATCACGACATTAGTGCCCTTTGCGTTTTCAAGGATTACGCGTATGACTTCCATCGCGATCTGCGAAGCGGTGTAGCTGGGATAGATCGTGCCGGTCTTTGTATTAAAGATAACTTTCCGTATATCTTCTCTCCCCCGCTCCTCAATATCAGCCAGCTCCCGCGCCAGTGAATTGGAGTGCTCAGATGCATCCGGCATGCTGTCGATTGTATGAAAAGCCATTTCGGCTTTCTTCAGCCTGAGGGACCCTCCTGCGTTGTCAAAAAACAGCCTCTTTCTTCCATAACAGTCCTTATCGACGTAGTAGAACTTCTCCCGGATCTCTTCGAGCTCAGCTGCTGTAAACATTCCCTTCGTATAAATTCCCATGTCTGTCTCTCCTTGTCTGAAATGAATCTGATTAATACCATATCATAGAATATCCGGGCAGTTTCCTGCCCGGATCACGAATGCTCAGGTTATGTGATAATGCAGGGGAGGCCGTGTTCCTCCAACTGAATATCAAGTTCGATCATGTCGTAAATCTCATTTTCGATAAAATACGAAAAGATGATGTCCGTCTTGTCGCACGGGGAAAGAGCATATCCTGCGCGTGCAAGGAGGTCCTTTGATTCATCCAGGTTCAGCTTCGCGCCGATACACAGGCACAAGGCGGTCAGTTTTTGCGGGTGATAGTTCGGATTCTTTTTGATCTTGGAGAAAACTTTTTTGTCAACGATCGCTCTTTTGTAAACTTCCGAATTCTCCATCCCTTTTTCACTGATCAGGTAGAGAAGATACTGGGGGAAGGTGTCCGCCATATGCTCCATCCGTTCCGCCAGTTTCCGTTCCATCTCTTCAAACACCGAATCTTCATCAGCGAGCGGAGACGCCGCCTGAAGGGGAGCTTCCTCGGTACACGCATCATATAAGGCTTCATTATGTACATTGCCGAAAGATTCCTTCGCCCCTGCCTCTTTTTCTTTCAGTAATATTGATTCAAATGACCAGCGCCTGGATGGTCTTCTCGCCGCGGCGTTTCCCCTGGGCACAGCGCCTGCGTAAGAATCCGCGTAAATGGAAGTTCCGTACTCTTCCTCATTCTTCTTCTGAACATAATTCTGGTCGATATAGGCTTCCAGATCCGGATATAGGTTTCTCCCCATCCGCGTCGCCTTCTCATCAAAGACCACCAAACAGACCAGCATATTTGTCGACAGAAGGAACGCATGGATCTCATCCACCGCGATCCTCATCCCTTCTTCCTTGGGATATCCGAAGCTTCCTGTGGAGATCAGAGGAAAAGCAATAGATCGAATTCCGTTTTCCTTCGCCAGTGTCAGGCTCTTCCTGTAGCAGGACCTCAGAAGCTCTTCTTCACCGCTGCTTCCGTCTACAAACAGCGGACTCACAGCATGAATGATATATTTTGCCGGAAGATTAAATCCCGGCGTCAAAAAAGCCTCTCCCTGTTTGACGAAACCGATGTGTTCCTTTCGATAAGCGAGCAGTTCGTCATAGCCGGCCGCCTCGTAGACAGCCCGGTCACATCCCGGTCCGACTTCCGGATACTCATTTGCCGTGTTGACAATAGCATCCGTTTTCATCTTTGTTATATCATTTCGTACAATTCTAAATGGCATCGCTGTTCATCCTTCAATTTCAATAGTTTTCATTACTTCTTATACGTTTAACAGCACCATAGCCGCCAGAACCAGCACGATTCCCAGCCACTGTCTCTTCGTATACTTCTGATGAAAAACCAGAGCGTCAACAGCCATAACGATCAGGATCGATCCTGTGCTGTTGATCGGATATACAATGATCGCCGGGAGAGCTACCAAGGCCAGCAGCAGGAGGAAGGAAGCATAATAGTTGGGAATTCCTACGGCTATGCCGGCTGCCATCTCGCTCCACTTCAGTGCTTTTCCGGTCCTCTTCCACTCCAGGACCAGAAGGCAGGCAGTTAATACTGCGGCCGTGAAGAAAAGATAGAAGAAAAAGAGTTCATCCTGATCGCGCGTTCCCACCTGTTCAAATATTTTGGATATGGAACTGCCTCCGCCGTTCGCAAGCATAGTCAGGATCAAAGCTCCTGTGTAAACCTTGCCGGTCTGCAAAGCGTTTTCTGTCTTCTCATCTGCCGGTCCATTGATCATCACAAGGGCAGCCAATATCAGCACCACGCCCGCGATCTGCATAGGAGTGGGCTTCTCCCCGAAGACAAAGATACTTATTGCCAGTGAGATGACCAGTCCCATCTTGGCAAACACAGATGTCAGCGTCGCCCCGTTCAGCCGCGTGCTGGTCTGCATGGTCACTAAGCCGGCGACAAAAAAAGCGCCGCCGATGATCCCGCACAGGATCGTGGCCGGCGATCCTCCCAAAACCAAGGAGCGGTTCGGGAGACTGAACCATGAGATCAATATACAGATCAGGTAATTGCCCAGAATGATCGCGTACCGGTTTCCTTTAGAGTTCTGAAAGATTCTGATCACAATAGCCATTATGGCACTGCTGCAGGTTGCAAGAAGTAAATACGACATTTTCCATTTCCTCGCTTTACACGGCTACCGTCACTATATGTGCGTACTCTCAACGCCATTTGATGACATCCCGGTTCTTCTCCCAAAAACTCTTGAGCTGCTTTTTATGATGACAGAGCTTTTCCTTACAGTTCCTGCACTGCGCGTTAGCGTTCGTCCGGTCCGAAAACCACTCGGGATGCATGTGCAGGGTGATCTCCCATCGCGCCAGCAGTACCAAAGACATGATAAGCAGGCTCCAAGTGTAAGTATTCGGTATAAACACAAATGGAGTGAACATCATGGCATAGTCCCAGTTATAGATCCTGCAGACGCCGCAGCACCTGTTCTTGAGGATCCAGGTCTGGAAGGGGCAGAAAAACAGTATACAGATCATGTCACACACACCGTAGGCGAGACTGATCAGTACGAGAATATCCCGGTCGATAGCTCCGGCAAAATATAGCCCGCCGATCGCCCCGTTGAGCGCAAACCATGCTGCCGCTGCGCCAAATGTGCGCTGCCAGGGCGGCATATCCGGATCTGTCTCCCCCGTAGGCAGGTAGTTCCTTGCAAACTGCCGCTGGGATCCCATGCTCTCCGTCTTAGAGGGAAAGAACCGTAAGAGCATTTCGACAGCATACACGACCCAGATTAGGGCAAGCAGCCAATGTGCCTCCTCCATTCTCCGGAAGGGTTCCGTTTCACCGCGGACTCTGCCGAACACATAAACCGCTGCCGCGCCCCAAAAAAGCGCGGACCTGTAAAACAGCTTCATGTAGTGCGTGGACGATATTAATGACAGTTTATGATTACCGATCTTCATTTCAGCCTGGCCTCAGTTACCAGAGTCTTATGCTTGCCCGATATGTGTCAATTCTACAAGGGTATTTATTTATTATACTATACTTACCAGTTTTCGTTTTGCCGTTTTCCCCTGAAACGCGCAAAAAAGAGATACTCCCTCTCTCAGGGAATATCTCATCAATTGAATACTCTATTTCATAAAGCCTGTACCATAGGCAGCGATCACTAGCCCTGACGGGATACTTCAGCGCACCACTTCCCACATTTCTCCCATATTCATAAGCTCTGCGCCGGGGATGCAGCCGGAGCAGCCGCTCTTTCCTTTTCTGCCGTCAGGATCGTTCTCCGCATTAGGGCTGCAGCCCGTACTACTGCTGTAGCAGCCGCCTCCACAGGAGGAGGCTTTAAAAATTCAACAATAGGGCAAGCCCCCTCTAAGATACCGTCTTCTTTCCGAATCCTGAGATGCCAAAACAGCCTGTTCCGCCATGCGTCGTGATCACCGTTCCGCATTCGATCCAGTGAATCTGTGTAAATCCCAACTCCCGGACAGTATCTTCCGCCGCCTTTTTGTACTCCGCGGCGAATTCCGGTGTGTGGCCCATCCAGATCTCAGGCCGCTCCGTCTCATAATCTTTAACAAAATCGCGGATCATAGCGGGGATTACCCGTTCCATGCGGCCGCGGTATTTTTTGACAGGTACAAGATATCCGTCAATCTGATCAACGCGCGGGTGGATCCTTAGCAGTTCCCCGACGAGAGCCGCCGTGTTGCGCACCCTGCCGCTTGCTCTTAAGAACTCAAATCCATCCGGCACAAACGACATACAGGAGTGATCGACCAGATCCTGTGCAGCCTTGCGCGCATCCTCCAGCGTCCATTCCGGGTGATCTTCGAGCATCTGCGCCGTCCGGATCACAACTGAATAATGGCCATAGGAAAACATTCCCGTATCGACCTGCGAGAACGGCATCTGCGGAAACTCCTCCGCCGCCCGGCGCGCGCAGTCATAGGAACAGGTAGTCACGGCTGAATACGCTATATGAAGTACCGACGCATCAGGCTCCGCGGCCAGAATTTCCTCAAAGACCTTGGAAAAATCATATTCCATCGCGCCGCTGGTCGAGGGGATCTTCTTCGTCTTCCTGTAATAGTCTATGACTTCCGACGGAGAAAATGTACCGTCATCTTTGGTCACATCCCCGAATATCACATGCATAGGAACTATCCGTATTCCGTAGCGTTCCCTCAACACTTTGGATATATCGCTGCCGCTTTCTGCTACCAATATGATCTTTCCCATATGCATACCCTCCTTTCTGCCCGGTTTCTCCTTCTTGATTTTCCGCCTGTTCTTACGTGTGATTATACTTTGTGATTAATATCATACCGTATATTATTGTATTATGATATCGTTTTTAGTTCAAAGGGGCATAAAAGACTTTGCCCAACAATTCAAAACCATGTTTAAACAAAGGGGCTGTCGCATTAAGTGAAGGTTCAACCTAATCGATTGCGGCACTCCCCTTTTGTGATATCCTGTTCGCTTGAAGAGTGTCCGCTTCCATCCGATTTGAGCAGGGCAAAAAAGGATGTAGTTCTTTAAGGCATTCTTGTATGAACCCTCCATCGGACTTGATTAAGTCCCAAAATGGATGGAGCCTTTTTGGTCGTTCCTACATGAAACCTACATCGGATTAAAGGAAAAGTCATATAAGTTGGAGAAATTGTGGCAAGAAATTCTTCACAGACCATCGGATATGGCAATAAAGCGGAATGGATGTAGAAGTTTAGTCAGACTGTCGTTTCGAGCCCCATCGAATTTTGGCAGCAAGCCAGAGTGGATGGAGAGTTCATGCAGGACTGGTATTTTTCCCTCCATCCATTTTCTGATGTTCTTAAGTTTGATGGAGTCTTTTCGCTTAAGATGCATTAAACGCTCCATCGATTCAATAAGAATTTCTGAAAGGATGGTCTCCAAACCAGGTCATTCCACTGCTTTTGGCAGCAACCCGGCTCTTGATTAAGGGCCAGGCTGAAACATTTCTTAATTCCGGGCCCATAATTTCTCTTCGCAATTAAAAAGGGGCGTGCCGCAAAAGCGTAGGTTTTGAACCTTCACTTAATGCGACAGCCCCTTCTTTTCCTTTTTTTTTATTGCCTTTCAGAACTTGCAGGTAAACAGGATCCGTCCCTTACTCCAGGAGACGCCGATATCTCCTTTCATCGACTTGACCAGTGATTCGGCTATAGAAAGACCGATCCCGTATCCGCTCTTTGCGGCGGATCCTCCGTGTTTCCCCGCATTACTATCCGAAGTGCCACCCGCCGATATGGTATGCGCCTCTTCCTGCCTATAGAATCTTTCGAAAAAGCGCGAATAATCTACGTTTGCACCTTCCGCATAATCATTGGATACAGTGAGGACAGCCCCCCTCCTGCTGCGATTGAGTTCTACCCTGATGGTCCCCCCATCGTCACAGTACTTGATGGCATTATCAACGAGAAGTGAAGTCAACTGGCGCATATTGCTGTCATTGGACCTTATGACGAGAGAATCCGGGACTTCTTTCTCCAGCTTTTTTCCTTCACTTACAGCAACGGGAGCAAAGGAGTCCACGGTTTCCGACACTGCCAATGCAACGTCAGTCAGCGCAAGTTCACCGTCTGTCATTTCCTGCGCTCTCACAATCTGCACCAGGTTTCCTATGAGGCCTGTCATCCGGTCTACCTGCCGCAGGGTCGACTGGGACCACTCCGACTCGCCGTCCATCATTTCCTGCATTTCCGTGTTGGCTTTAATCACTGCAAGCGGCGTTTTGAGCTCATGGCTGGCATTGGTGATGAACTGTTTCTGTTTTTCCATGTTCTCCATTTCCGTGCGCACGATGCCTTTGGAGAGCAGGCGCATAATGAAGAAGGAAAGAATAGTTCCGAATCCAAGAATTGACAACACCGAGATAAGAACGCGGCGCATCAGGCTCAGCTGCTCGGTCCGGTCCAGATAGATGACGATCGTACCGCCCTCTTCTCTGTCCGCAGTGTAGTAGTAATACCTTCCGAAGTTCCCGAAATGAAAGGGTCTGTCCAGCGCAATGCGCGCGTACTTCTCAGCCTGTTCCTCATCAATGTAAGCAATATGGCTTGTCTTGATCTGTGAGACCGTCTCATCCTCTTCAAACAACACGGCAAAATAGCGCGTCGTATAATAGGAATCCGGCGTCTCATCGAAGAAATCTCCGACGCCGAAGATACTCTGAAGACTCCATTCCATAGTCTCTGTGAAGGAATTATCGTGATCACTATTTGTATCCAAACTGCTTCCGTGTGATGCTTCCTCAGTCTCCTGGATCGTATCCGGTCTTGGCAGATCTCCGTCATTTTCAGCGATATAGCGCATAATCTGCTGCGCCTCATTGCGGATCGCGATCGTGCTGAAAAGATAGACTGATCCGCCCATGATCAGCATGACAAAAAACAGCGTCAGCGTCGAAGTCATTATAAACCGTTCCCGGATTCGTTTAATCTCATGTTCTGTCATAAGTCATAGTCCTGTCTGCAGGCCGGATGCCTGCTGTACTGATTATTCATGGGCAAATATCAGCCGTACTATTTTGACACGAGCACATATGCTCTGCTGCGTTCTCCTGTGATCTCTGCCGCAGCGCCGATTCCTGAAAGCTTTCTATTGAGATACTTGACGTACAGATACACTGTACTGTCATCGGCAGAGTCGTCCCCCCTCCAGACATGTTCCAGGATAAAATCAGTTGTAAGTTCCTTTCCGCCATGAAGTACGAACAGATGCAGCAGCTCACACTCCTTCATGGAGAGGCGCACACTGTTCTCCGCAGCCAGTTCGAGCGTCTCCGTATTCAGGGAGAAATCCGCATAAGTCACAAAACTGCCGGAATACTTTGATTTTCTCCTCGTCATAGCATTGACTCGGGCAAGAAGCTCCTTCATGGCAAACGGCTTGGGAAGATAGTCGTCCGCGCCGGCGTCCAGCCCTTCAACGCGGTCATCCACTTCTGCCTTGGCTGTCAGCATCAGGACCGGAATGTTGATTCCCCGGCTGCGCATGTTCTTAAGAGCAGTGATCCCGTCCATTTTAGGCATCATGATATCCAGGATCACCGCATCATAACCATTGCGTTCAAGCTGTTCCAGCGCGTCAGCGCCGTCATATACACTGTCCACCTCATAGCCGAATTTCTGCAGCATCACTGTCACAACGCGATTGAGATCAGCCGTATCTTCAGCAATTAATACTTTCATACTTTTTCTATCCTCCCGTCACCGGTTCAGCGAAGCTCCCGGATCATGTCCCTCAACGTCTGCATAGATGAATCCGTGGATGCCAGTTCATCCGCGCAGCGCTTTAGTTCGTCTGAAATAAGGGCGGCACTGCCTCCGACCTCTTTTTTGTACTTGAGGTGATGTTCCAGCGCTGCCCAGGTATCCATAGAAATAGTTCGCAGTTGGATCTCCGCATAGATCTGCCCGTCAACAATGATGATCATGTGAAAGCTGCGGTATCCGTTGGGCTTTACATGGCGGATATAGTCCTTTTCCTCAACCAGACAGATGCGGGGAAGCGCCAGCAGCCGGTCCCGGATCGTATAGACATCGTCAATGAAGGCACAGACAACGCGCAGCCCAATCGCGTCGTGGATCTTCACAAGTGCCGATTCCTGCGTCTCGGGAAGTCCCTTTCTACTGCACTTTTCCCGCATACTCTCTTCCGATTTGATCCGGCCCAGCAAATGTTCTATTGGGTCCATCCCCAGTTCCTCTGTCATCTCCTCCCGGATCTTTGCTATTTCCTCAAGCAGCATCTGCATCGTCTGTTCCAGCAAAGGCCTGGAAGAACCGTATATGCTTACATTGCTGTCTGCTTCTTTGGATTGATTGAAATCATTCATAATGTTTAATTTGCTTTCTATTCCAATTGTTCGTGGACATAACCATCATAATCATATACCATCCCGATGGCTTTTGCATATTTTCTCTGCCGCTAATCAAAAAAAAGAGATATCTTCCAGTACTATGGAAAATATCTCTCTGCGGATTATTTTCTTCTACATTCAGATTTTATCTTGTGATCAATCCTTCACAGTCTTCATTGTCGGGAATTGTCTCTGATTTGAAGCTGCATTAATCGAAATCAGTAAGAAACCGTGCATTTAAGGGACTTTTTTCAACCTGCTGTCAGCCTGACAAAGCCATATCAGTCCACTATTTTTTATGTTTTTTATGTACAAAAAATGTACTACGGAAGGAATCTATGTACCAGCGATACATGAGATATTCCCAAGTTTTTTATAAAATGTCCTTACCTTCCTGAAGTGCCCTCATGGCTTTATGCTTCACTTCACTCGTTGCTTCTGCATATATATCCAATGTGGTCTGAACATCCGAGTGTCCCATGATCTCCTGGATCGCCTTGATGTTCGTTTCCCGCTCGCAGAGCCTCGTGCAGAATGTATGCCGTATGTGGTGGCAGGAAAAATCAGGAATGAGTAACGGCTTGCGCTTTGCTTTCGCCGCTTTTATTATCTCATCATTATTATAACATGTATATACCCTCTTAATAGCGTTGTTGATCGTTCCCTGGTGTAGCGGCCTTCCAAACCGGTTACGGAATACAAAACCGCTCACGCCGTCCACTACTGCTGTGCAGAATCCGTCAATCTCCTGATGGGAATATTCCGCTTTGAGCGCTTCATATACCTCGTCCATCATGGGGATCATTCGTTTCCCTTTAGCAGTTTTGGGTGTCGTGATATGAAAAGTCTCTTTCCCGCCATCACCATCCCAGCGCGAATAAACCAGATTATGATTTATACTGATCTCCCGCTTTTCAAAATCAAGATCATCCCACCGAAGTCCGCACACTTCCCCGACACGCATCCCGGTCCCAAAGAGAACAACAAATAACGAAAGCCAGTGGTTATATACCGGATGATTCTCTATGAAATCCAGAAATGCAGCTGTCTGCTCTTTCGTCAGTGCATGGCGCGTACCTTTGTCCCAAAGATTGCTTTTCTTGATCTCCGCCATAACGCCCGCAGTGGGATTTGTGCGAATGATACCATCACGGATCGCCATTTCAAAGACAGGGTGCAGCACTGTATGCACATTATCCAGCGTCAGCGGTTTTACTCCCCGATCATTCATCAGATGATAATAGAAGTACTTGATATCGGAATACTTGATATCCCTCAGAAGTGTTCTCCCGATCGTCTTTCTGACAAAATGATCATAGATGTAATTATAATTAGCCTTCGTATTGGGCTTGATATCATGCTTGAGCGATATGTACCTGTCATACGCATCGTTCAGTGGTGTTTGCCCGGCAACATACGTCTGAATGCCATCCAGTCGGTCTCGCGTCACCTCATCTTCTTTTCTCCTGAGATCTATAATATTATTCGCATACAGCGTATGTGTCTTTCCCAGCGGATCACGGTACTGGAATATATACAGATCCTTATCTTTCCTGTAGCTCTCTCCTTTTCTTAAAACGCGTCCTTTCGGATCTTTACGATTCATATTCTTCTCACCTTTCTCAAATTTGGTGTGAGAAGAACATCATCCGCGGCCGGGCTGTCCTTTTTGTAAAGGCACAGAAGTACATTCCTGTCCGGCATTGCCTTTGTTATTGTCACAGGATTGTCGGTATCACAAGGCACAGGTCCTTCAACCCTTCTATCAGTATACTTGTGCTGTGTTACATGTGCAATCCGGTTACGATATTATGTGGTATTAGAAGAACCTCTCGCCTTCCTCCAGCTTCCTAAACGCTTTGTGTTTCGCTTCATCAGAAGAATGAGTATATGTATTACGCGTCGTGTTAAAATCAGCATGACCCATAATATCCTGCAAAGCCTTATCATCCGGACCACACTCGTGAAAGCGAGTGCAGAAAGTATGCCGCAGGTCATGGCTCGAAAATTTAGGAATCAGATCAGGCTCACGGTTTTCCTTCTCCGCTTTCTGCCTCTCCTCCTCGTTGTAGTTCTTTACCACCCTATGAATGGCATCGTTGATCGTGCCCTCACGATATACTCCCCCAAATCGATTTTTAAAGATGAATCCGGACCACCCATCGACTTCGGCTGTGCAAAAGCCAGTCGCCGACTGATGCGTATATTCAGCCAGGAGCGCATGATATACTTCATCATGCATGGGGATAATTCTGCATCCCTTTTTTGTCTTCGGCGTCAAAACATGCAGACACATCTTTTTATCGCCTTCGAAACGACGATAAACTACATGGTGATTGATGCTGATCTCACGCTTTTTAAAGTCAACATCTGCCCAACTGAGTCCGCACAGTTCGCAGATCCGCATTCCTGTACCGATAAGCACAATCAAAATAGTGAGCCAGTGATAATACATCGGGTGATTCTCCACATAATCCAATAATGCAATTGCGTGTTCTCTGGTCAGCACAACTCTTTCTTTTTTTTCGTAATTCCAGCTTCCCTTAAGTTCTTTCATTATCCCGTCTGTAGGATTTTTCCGGATGATATCATCCCGGACCGCAAGACTAAAAACCGGATGCAGTAACGCATGTACACTTTCCACTGTAGGGATGCTCAGATTCCGCTCCTTAAGAAGGTACAAATAGAAACTTTTGACATCGCTATATTTAATGTCCTTTAGCAGCGTATTCCCTATCGTATTTCTTACGTAGCGATTATACGTATCTATATAACCTGCCCGGGTGCTGGGTTTTAGTTCATATTTGATTGACATGTACTGTGCAAACCCATCATTGATCGTCATGTGAACCGCATCATATGTCCGGATGTTATCCTCAAGGTCTCTTTTCACTTCAGCTTCTTTTTTTCGCAAGCCTTGAATTTTGCTGTCGTATATATAACGTTTTTTGTTCAGCACATCACGGTACTGATAGACGTATAAACTCTTGTCTTCTCTGAAGCTTTCCCCTTTTCTCAATCTCCGTCCTTCGGGATCTTTTCTGTAATTCTTATCTGTTTTCGGTTTGCGTCCTCTTTTGCGTCCCATATTCCTCCTGCCTTTTGTGTAGATATAATAGTGGTTTAACCGGGAAGAACATGGTCAGCAATCATAAGAACCATTTACCATAACAGCGGTACATATCCGTTCGCTTTTGCCTTTCTGTTTGATCAACCGGCTTTACTTTACTGCACGTAGTATGGTGTGAAATGCAGCGCCAATATCTTCTCACTATATATATCTAAGATTTTCTCGGAATTTATGTTTTTTGGGAGGATTTGCGTTCCCTAATGCGGCAGGCGATAACAGACAGGTCCATTTTGTGCGAAAATAATCAGCAAATCTGTATTTTTTTGTCTAAATGCAATTTAAAAAGCCCGCATACCAAATGTAGTACGCGAGCTTTCGTGTCATAAACAGCCATATTATTTCAAAACATAAAATGATCCGTTACTATGACACAATCTTCTCCTAAATTAAAAACAGATTTCGTGTTTTTAATTCTGTTTCAGCATCAATTTACAGTTCAATTTCATATTTATCCCCACATTTTTCGTTTTTAATATTTGTGTATGAGCAGAATTATTGCATACTGGATAACAGCATCTTAAAATGCCATTTCCATTAATTCCGCCGCAATTTTTCTGCTTAGTACGCGCATCATACTGTCCTCTGCAGATATCTTGCCTAGAAGATTCATGCTGCCATACCAGACAATCTCCTGATCAACAATTGCGAAGTGTTCACAGTTCTCCTCAACATATTTCATGTAGAATCCAGCCTGCCGCATATCCTCATGCAGCTGCATCCAATAAGCCGGATCGCCAAAGCCATAGGCATCCGGCTCCCATGTGATGATTGTTACTTGTACTCCGGTCTCCTGCAGTTCTTGCAGGGATCTTATCAGCTCGTGAACCTTTGGACCGCTGATCACCGGACTGGAAATGACTATATTTTGCTTTGCTTCCAAAAGATCGCGCGTATATACAGGGCAATACGTCTCACTGTCAAATATGGCGTCGGCAGATTGCTTCTCTCCACTGATTCCTGAACAGACATCATATCCGATCTGCTTATACGCTTTCAGCCGCTTTGCATACATGTTGTCAAACATGGGAATGTGGCTGTCAACATAATCATAAACGATTACATTTTTCTTTCCTTCATAGTCTCTGTTCAGGCGTCCGGCGTACTGCTCCACAACTCCTCTGAAAGAAACCGGTGTGGCCATGATCAGCGTATCAAGACGCGGGAAATCAAATCCTTCTCCTATCAGTTTCCCTGTGGCCACCAGAACCAGTGATTCCTGTCTGTCCACCCGCTTCATCTGTTCCAGAATCTGTTTATGCTCCCGTTTAGAATTATTTCCGGTCACTGTCTTTAAGAACAATATTGAAGAAGCGAAATTTACCTTTTCTAGAATCACAGCTGAGTTTTCTACACTATTTGCAAGACTTGGATCTTCATGTATTGAATTAAATGCTGAAGAACGGTTAAAGATTCTCCATGATTTCTATAGAAATGAAAATGATGAATTTGTTTTTGATATAACAGATCTTGCACGAAAAGGCCATTCATTTAAAGATCTGATTAATGTACTTTGTCTGATCATAAAATATCTCCCTTCTGGATATGATTATCCTAGACTGGAGATATTTTTGTAGACGGTATTTATTTGACGCTTACTTTATTTTCGTAAACGCCAAATAAGTTGTACCTAGAAAACCTAAAGGTTTTTGAACCAAATCGCCGACCTGTCGGCGATAGCCTGCCAAGTTTATCGACTACAATAAAGACTGCCTCTTGCCAAGGTGGTCTTTTTTGTTTACTCTCATCTTGCTTCTGACAATAAAAAGTCCC
>Ga0256405_10007877_pt1 | contig 15644 bp, 11 predicted proteins | sample RumenRJG_02DNA_FD_189096 | JGI IMG/M metagenome (GOLD analysis project Ga0256405, IMG submission 189096) | Bovine rumen microbial communities from Lethbridge, Alberta, Canada - RJG_02 | ecosystem: Host-associated > Mammals > Digestive system > Stomach > Rumen | place: Canada: Alberta... | reverse complement strand
CCACATATAGCCTCAAAGCGCTTCGCAAAGGGTGAATTGAAAAACAGTCCAGTGGACTGTTTTTCAAGAGGGAACGCCTTGCAAGTGAAGGCGTTCCCTTAAAAAATGGGGTTTATTGACAAGCTGAGCTCCCTGATTTTTTCAGGGAGCTTTTTCATTTCTGCTGTGCTTACTCTCTTTGGCAGAAAGCGTCTAAATATTTCACTGTGAAATCACTTTTTTACTGCAAATTGCTACATTATTCCAAAGCTATTGACTTTTAAAATGATAACGTGTAGAATAATAATGTATGAGTTTATTTATTGCTATTTTTCGTAGATTTTACATATATCTCATTTAAGCCATTTTCGGGCAAATGTTTTTACAAAGGGTGGTATATTTGGTATTCAGCAGCTTGGAATTCATTTTTGTATTTCTTCCCCTGTTCATGATACTCTACGCCTGCTCTCGGAAAGAATATAAAAATCTCATTATATTCTTGGGCAGCGTCATTTTCTACAGTCTCGGCGTAAAGAAACCTGTTTACATCTTTCTTTTCTTGTTGACTACTCTGTTTAACTTCATCGTCGGACAGTTTATTGAAAACAGCCGCCACGCAAAAAAGGCGTGGCTGTTCTTTGGTGCGGCATTCAACTTCTGGTGGCTGATATTTTTCAAGTATTGGTCATTCGGCGGAGAGAATATCAACGCTATCTTCCATACAAGCCTTACCGTTAAGGATATCATCCTCCCTATCGGTATCAGCTTCTACACCTTCCAGAACGTTTCGTATATTGCTGATGTCTGCAAAGGAAAGGCAAAGGCAGAGAAAAATCTCATAAACTACGGTGCATACATAAGTATGTTCCCCCAGCTTATCGCAGGCCCTATCGTTACTTACGACCACGTTGCAAAAGAGCTGAAAAACCGTACCCACACCATACGAAAAGTCGAGGACGGTCTTAAAACTTTTACCATAGGCCTCGGATACAAGGTCCTCATTGCTAACCAGATAGGCGGTCTTTGGAGCGATATTTCCATGATCGGCTACGAAAGCATCTCTTCCCGTCTTGCATGGATGGGTATTTTTGCTTATTCATTCCAGCTCTATTTCGACTTCTGCGGCTATTCACTCATGGCAATAGGCCTCGGAAAAATTATGGGCTTCAACCTGCCAAGGAACTTCGATCACCCGTACCTCTCGCTCACTATGACCGAGTTCTGGCGACGCTGGCATATGACCCTCGGTACATGGTTCAAGGACTATATATACATTCCTCTCGGCGGAAACCGCAAGGGAAACGGCAAAATGATACGCAATACCCTGATCGTATGGCTGTTTACAGGTCTTTGGCACGGTGCGAGCTGGAACTTCGTCCTCTGGGGACTGGTGCTGTTCCTCATAATCATGACAGAAAAACGCTGGACAGGCAAGACTCTCAACAGGATCAAACCTCTCGGACACGCCTACATGATCCTTGTGATACCGCTGACATGGCTCATCTTCGCTATCACAGATTTCCATGAGCTTGGTATCTACTTCAAGAGACTGCTCCCCTTCCTTCCTCAGAAAACTTATGCTGTAATGGATAAGGATTATGTCAGGTACTGGGGAAATTACTGGAAGTATTTCGTGGCAGCTATCATCTTCTCCACAAGGATCCCTCAGGCTATATATAAGAAAACAAAGCACTCTGTCTTTATGGCACTTGTGCTTCTCGCGGTATTCTGGGCATCAGTGTACTGTATGTATCAGGGCCTTGACGACCCATTCATGTATTTCAGATTTTAAGGAGAGACAAGCGTGAACAAATTTAAGCAAAGCATTTATACGGTGATCCTTCTGCTCACCTGTTTCGTGGCTTCACCGTTTATATATAAGCAGATCTGGAAAAACAGCGATATCAAAGCAAAAAAGGAAGAGGTAAAAGCTCCTGTTGTTGCAACACAGCAGCAGAATCAGGCACAGCAGAGCACTTCAGAAGCAGCTACAACTGCCCCGCAGACAAACGAAAAAGGAGAAACTGTTACTTCTCCTACCGAGGCTGCACAGCCTGCTACTGAACCTCAGCCGACTGAGCCGCAGGTAAACTTCGTTCAAAGCGGTCCTGAATATTTCGATGATGCACTATTTATAGGCGATTCACGTACAGAAGGTATCCGCGATTACGGAACACTTAAAAATGCACAGTACTTCTGTCAGCGCGGTCTTTCATCGTATCAGATAGACAGTACATATGTCAACGGACAAACTATCTGGGATTTCCTCAATGGTAAGAATTTCGGAAAAATATACATCATGCTCGGCATCAACGAGGTCGGTAACGATATAGAGTATACCGCCTCTGCTTTCAGAAAGGTCGTGGACGGTGTACGCGAAAGACAGCCAAATGCTACTATATACCTCCTCGCTAACCTCCACGTTGCCACATATGCCGAAACTTCGGCAATTTCCAACGAGCGCATTAACGCTCTCAACGCTCATATCAAGGATATGGCTGACAATCAGAAGTCATTCTATATCGATGTAAACAGCGTTTTTGATGATGCTAACGGCGCTCTGACTGCCGATTATTGCAGCGACGGTATCCATGTCCTCGCCAAGTACTACGCAACATGGTGCGAGTGGCTCTGCGCAAATACAGTTTCTCAGGCTGCACAGCCAACAACAACAGGAGCGGCAGCTCCGACTGCTCAGCAGACTGCGGTATCAACAGCCGCTGAATCTGCTGCTACTACGCTTCCACAGAACGAGAAATTCTCAAATCAATAAAATAAAGGCAACACCGCACAGAGATTGTGCTAAAGATGCGCCGACAGATTTTTCGTCAGATTGTATAGAAATCTTGCAGGCATACTGTCGTATGTCAAGAGATTTATGTGCAAGATGACGGAAAATATGCAAGCAGATTTAGTACAAAGTCGTTAAGCGGTCTTTGTGCGGTGTTGCCTAAAGGCGGCTTTGCCGCCTTTTTAATAATTCAAACAGCTTTAATTGCGAAAGGAGATCATCATGGCAGAACTCAAAGTTGGTTTCAAAGGAAGAACTATTTACAATTCCACATTTACAATTCTCGAATTTCTCGGCGGCGGCGGTCAGGGAAATGTCTACAGAGTTGAGTGCGGCGGCAAGGAAATGGCTCTGAAATGGTATCATAAGTCAACTATTGACAAAATGAAAAATCCGCAGGAGTTCTACGAAAATCTCCGCGCAAACATAAAAAAAGGCGCTCCTACAAAGGCCTTCCTCTGGCCTGAGGAGCTTTCAAACTGGATCGATGGCAGCTTCGGCTATATCATGCCCCTCCGTCCAAAGGGCTATGAGGAACTGACCCGCTTCCTGCTCTGGGATCAGAAAAACCGCAGAATGAAGGCAAGTTTCGCAAATATCACGGCTCGCTGCAATGCGGCAATTAATATAATCGAAGGCTTCCGTGCACTCCATAACGACGGCTACAGCTATCAGGACCTTAACAACGGAAACTTCTTCATCAACCCTGAAAACGGCGATGTTCTCATCTGTGACAACGACAATGTCTCAGAACGCGGTGTTAACTTCGGTATCGCAGGCAAACAGCGCTATATGGCTCCTGAGGTCGTCCTCGGAGGTGCTCCCGACAAGCGTTCTGACCGCTTTTCACTTGCTGTAATACTGTTCCGTATGCTGTTTATCGAGCACCCCCTCGAAGGAAAGTACTCAACTCCGCCTTGTATGACTCCTGAGCTTGAGAAAAAATTCTACGGCAGCGACCCCGTTTTCGTTCTCGACCCCGAGGACGACCGCAATGCAGCAAATACTCAGCTAAATACCAATACTCTCCGTTTCTGGAAAATTTATCCCGATTATATCCGCGATCTGTTTATACAGTCATTCGGCAAAAATTCCGTTCAGCCGCCTTACGACCGTGTGATCGAGCTTACATGGCTGGACGCTTTCATAAAGCTCAGAAGCGAGACCGTCCCCTGCCCTCACTGCGGCAAGGAGACATTCATCACCCCGAAATACTCCGTAAGCTGTATGTACTGCGGCGGTCAGCTCACCTGCACAGACAGTATCAAGTTCAAACGCTTTGAGCTGCCTGCATTCGGCGGTGCTAAGCTTTATGAGGGAATGACAGGCGATACAGACGGCGACTTCCACAAGATCATCGGCGAAGTTGTACGCAATAAAAAAGACCCCAGCAAACACGCTCTCCGCAATCTCTCAACCCAGACATGGAGCGTAAAGCTGCCTGATAATTCCGTGAGAAATGTTGAACCCAACGGCATAATGCCGATAAACAGAGGCTTTATCCTCACTATCGGTAAGAGTGAGGGAACTGTAGAATGAAAAAAGGGACGGCTCAGACCGTCCCTTGATTTTTTGATCGCTATTCATCCTCATCTTCTTCATCATCATGCGGAAGAACTTCAATTATTACCTTTTCCACAGTCTGCTCGTTCACAGCAGATACGGTTACACGGAATATACCGCTTTCAGCCGTTTCACCTGCATCGGGAATATGCTCCATAACATCAGTGACCCAGCCGCCGACAGAAGTATAATCCGTCGTTATCATATTCTCGTCAAGCTCCAGCTTTTCAAGCATATCACTTATGCTCATGTCGCCTGCGACCTCATACTTGTCAGGCGCTATCATCACGATATTCGTCTCGATCTCATCGTCCTCGTCGTAGATCTCACCAACAAGCTCTTCAATTATATCTTCAAGCGTTATGATGCCCTTTGTTCCGCCGTACTGATCGATAACAACAGCAAGATGTACCTTTGAACGCTGCATATCCCTCATCGCTTCGCTTATGAGCTTAGTATCGGCAATATGCGGTACCTCCTGCATTATCTTGCTTATATCACTTCCGCCCTCAACAAGCATCTTGAAAAATGCCTTGTTTGTAATAATACCAATTATATTATCAAGACTTTTCTCATATACAGGCAGTCGTGAATACATCTCACTGCTGAAAAGCTCCTTTATATCATCGATAGTCGCACTTTTTTCAACACCTATGACCTTCACTCGTGGAATAAGTATCTCATTTACGGTTATCTCGTCAAATTCAAGAGCACTTTTTACGAGTTCGCTCTCCTGCTCTTCAATAACACCCTGCTCCTCGATCTCATCGATCATATATTTCAGCTCGTCCTCTGTAACGCTCGGAGCTTCGTCACCCTTGGCAATAGCCGAAGAAAGCTTGTTGAGCAGCCATACGATGGGCTTGAACACTATTACCAGAAATGACAGAGGGCCTGCAAAAGCAAGTGCAAGCTTTTCCGCATTTTTCTTCGCGTAGGACTTCGGGAGCACCTCACAGAATACCAGCACAAGAATAGTTACAACTATTGTAGAAACTGCTGCGCCCTTGCTTCCGATAAGTTTTATGAAAACTATTGTACTCACCGAAGAAGTGGCGATATTTACGATATTGTTGCCGATAAGCACTGCTGTAAGAACTTCATCAAAGCGATTAGCAAGCTTCAGTGCTTTCTTTGCCTTTCTGCTTCCCTGCGCTTCATAATTTTTCAGACGCAGCTTGTTTACGCTGGAAAATGCCGTTTCAGTGCCCGAAAAGAGCGCTGAAAATATCATCATTGCAACGACAAGTACTATCTTCCATATATCTGAACTGTCCATATTTTTCCTTTCCTTATATATAATGTTTCTATTATATCATACCTCAGAGAATAATGCAAGCGCAAATAACACAAATCGATGCATTATCGTTCACTGTTTTAACGCACTTTTCACATAGAACGGAGAAATGTGAAAAAAATTACACATAAACTTCCCAAAAACAATACAATTACCGCAAATTAATTTCACACATGGCAAATATAATATAATCACAGGCTGAGGGAGAACCTCAGAAAGAATAATTGAAAAGGAAAGTGTGAATATTATGAATGAATATAATTACAATAACAATAACGAGCAGAACCCACAGAATAATGTTGAGGCTTACACAGGCTTCAGTACCGATGGCAATTCACCTAAACAGCCGAAAAATCACCGCGGATTAAAAACAGCCGCTTTTATCATGGCAATGGCACTCGTTTCAGCAGGTTCTATCGGAGCTTACAGACAGTTCGCAGGCGAAAGATTATATACAGATACTTCTGCATCAGATGAAGATGTACAGAAAATGTCCTCAAAGAAATCTGATGACAGCTCTTTTGAAGCTCAGAACGTAAGCATTATCAATACCACAAAATCAAGCGGCACAGAGCTTTCGACCGAAGAAATCGTTGAAAAGGTTCTTCCTTCTGTAGTTGGCATCGAGTCTTCTTTCACTATTGAAAATCAGCGCAATAGTTTCTCTGATTTCGGATTTGGTTTTGATTTCGGCGGAGAGAGTATGCCTTCTTCAAGTGAATATTCAGGAACAGGTACAGGTGTCATCATTTCCGAAAACGGTTATATCGTAACAAATGCACACGTTATCTATGACAGCGAGTACGGTGCAGGTATTGCTGACAGCGTTTCAGTCCTCATAGGCGATGATAAGACATACGATGCTGAGGTCATCGGCTACGACGTTGACTGTGATCTTGCAGTTCTCAAGATCGATGAAAAGGGACTTACTCCTGCTGAATTCGGCAACAGCGACGAGCTGAAGCTTGGCGAATCCGTTATTGCTATCGGCAATCCTCTTGGCTTCGACCTCAAAAACACAGTCACAGGCGGTATGATCTCAGGTCTTGACCGTGATATCACTATCAATGACAAGGCTATGAATCTTATACAGACCGATGCCGCTATCAACTCAGGCAACTCAGGCGGTCCTCTCATCAATAAGTACGGTCAGGTAATCGGTATCAATTCTTCTAAGATGTCTTCATCTTACTCTACATCAGGAGCTTCTATCGAGGGAATCGGTTTCGCTATACCTTCAAACCTTACTTCTTCTATCATCGAAGACCTTATGAAATACGGCTACGTTACAGGCAAGCCGCAGCTCGGTATCAGCTGTCAGGACGTTACAGAGACAGTTTCAAAGATGTATGATATGCCTGTAGGAATATACATATACTCAGTTACAGAAGACAGTGCTGCTGACAAGGCAGGTCTCAAAAAGGGCGATATCATCGTTGGTATCGGCGACAAGAAGGTAACTACTGCCGCTGAACTCACAGCTGAAAAGAACAAGCACTCCGCCGGAGACGATGTTGAGATAAAGTTCATCAGAGATGGCAAGGAAAAGACTGTAAAAGTAACTCTTGACGAGCAGACTCACGAGGATAAGAACGAGAATAATGACAAGGACGAAGACTCAGACAAGCCTGCTGAGAAGGAAAAGGATACAGAGTCTAATGACAGTAAAAAGGCTAAGGACACAGAAAAAAACAATGCCGAAGAAGCTGAAGACGAAGCTGAGGAAGAAGAAAATGTAAAAAAGCCTTCTGAAAACAGCCGCAAGGATAAGAAAAACGTAATGGATAATATTCTTGGCGAAAACGCCGATGATGAAGAAACTGAAAACGACGACTGATATCTTCTAATTAGCATTCCTTTCAATAATAACAGAAAAGCTCTCCGATAATGGGGAGCTTTTTCTGTTATTATGATATGGTACAAAACAGTCAGGGGCTGCCAAAGGCAGCCCCTCAGCTTGTCAATAAACCCCATTTTTTTAAGGGAACGCCTTCACTTGCAAGGCGACCCTAATCGGGTCCGGCACCCTCTTAAAAAACAGTCCACTGGACTGTTTTTTAATTTCCCCTTTGCGAAGCGCTTTGAGGCTATTTGTGGGGTTACTCCCCACAGTGTGGGGAGATGTCGCGCAGCGACAAAGGGGACGGGCTTGTTAAGCTTGCCCCACACCCCACCAGAGGCGCTGCCTCTGGACTCTGCCAAAGGAACACAGTCCCTTTGGAATCCCATTCATTGGTATAAGGACTTTTTCGACAGACTGAGGGGCTGCCAAAGGCAGCCCCTTAAAACTACTTTCTACACCCTTACTGCTTACAGCTAAGGGCTAACGGCTAAGTTCAGCCGCTTTATCTTATTACTTCTTGAAAGCTGCGATAGACTGCTCTATCTTAGCCATTTTCTCCTCTGCCTTTGCAAGCTTTGCCTTTTCAGCGTCTATGAGCTGCGCAGGTGCCTTTGCGATAAAGCCCTGATTATTGAGCTTTCCGCTGAGGAAATCGATATCCTTCTGTACCTTTGCCTTCTCCTTTTCAAGACGAGCTATCTCCTTCTCCTTGTCAACGAGTTCGTCCATAGGGATAAAGATTCGAGCTGAATCAGTAACTGCGTTTGCAGAATCAGGAATATCAAACTTGTCACCTGTCTCAACTGCGGAAGCAGATGCAAGCTTCTCGAAAAATACTGAACAAGAGTTGAAGAGCTCCTTATCAGCAGTCTCAATGAAGAGCTTAGCCTTTACCGACGGAGGTACGTTCATTTCTGTACGTGTATTTCTTACAGCCTTGATAGCTGAGATTATCTTTTCAAATGCCTTTTCCTCTGCATTGAAGTCGATAGAAGCATCAAATGTCGGGTAAGTTTCGAGGATTATCATTGACTTCTCATTTGTAAGTACCTGCCATATCTCCTCAGTGATGAACGGCATGAATGGGTGGAGGAGCTTCAGCATACCCTGCATTGCCCATACAAGAACAGCCTGAGCCTTTGCCATTGTTTCTCCGCCTGCCTGAATTCTCGGCTTTGTAAGCTCGATATACCAGTCGCAGTATACGTCCCAGATAAAGTCGTATATCTTCTGTGAAGCAACACCAAGCTCATATCTGTCAAGATTTTCGCCAACTTCCTTAGCGAGCTGGTTGAACTTGTTAACGAGCCACTTGTCCTCAAGCTCAAGGTCTGAAGGAAGTCCCTTGAACTCAAAGTCCTCAGGAAGATTCATCATGATGAAACGTGAAGCATTCCAGAGCTTATTTGCAAAGTTTCTTGCAGCCTTCACCTTGTCATCGATGTAACGCATATCGTTTCCGGGTGAGTTACCTGTTGCGAGCATGAATCTTAGCGCATCAGCACCGTACTCGTCTATAACTTCAAGAGGATCGATACCGTTTCCGAGCGACTTGGACATCTTGCGTCCCTGTGAGTCACGTACAAGTCCGTGGATAAGAACTGTATCAAACGGTACTTTTCCCATATTCTCCAGACCGCTGAACATCATTCTGATTACCCAGAAGAAGATGATATCATAGCCTGTTACGAGTGTATTTGTTGGATAGAAATATTTGAGATCCTCTGTATTGTCAGGCCAGCCAAGTGTTGAGAACGGCCAGAGTGCAGAGCTGAACCATGTATCAAGAGTATCGGGATCCTGTCTCATTGGCTTGCCGCACTTAGGACAAACCGCGCTGCTCTCCTTTGTAACGACCATTTCACCGCAAGAATCGCAATAAAATGCAGGTATCTGATGTCCCCACCAGATCTGACGGGAGATACACCAGTCCTTGATGTTTTCGAGCCAGTGGAAATATATCTTGTCAAAACGCTCAGGAACGAACTTTGTTTCGCCGTTCTTTACAGCAGCAATAGCAGGTTCAGCAAGAGGCTTCATCTTAACGAACCACTGTGTTGATACCTTTGGCTCAACAGTAGTGCCGCAGCGGTAGCAGGTTCCTACATTGTGGCTGTATTCTTCGATCTTAACGAGTGCGCCTTCCTTTTCGAGATCCTCAACGATCTTCTTTCTTGCCTCATAGCGGTCCATGCCTGCATATGCAGGATATTCGTCAACGATAGTTGCATCGTCGTTCATGACATTTATAACAGGAAGGTTGTGGCGGAGTCCTACCTCAAAGTCGTTAGGGTCGTGAGCAGGAGTTATCTTAACAACACCTGTACCAAAGTCCATTTCAACATAATCATCGGCAACTATCGGTATCTCACGGTGTACGATAGGCAGGATAACTGTCTTGCCGACAAGATCTGTGTAGCGCTCGTCCTTTGGATTTACAGCAACTGCTGTATCACCGAGAAGTGTCTCAGGACGAGTTGTAGCAAGTTCAAGATAGCCGTCGCTGTCCTTTATCTTGTAGCGGAGATGCCAGAAATGACCTGCCTGATCCTCGTAAGTTACCTCAGCGTCCGAAAGTGAAGTCTTACACTTAGGGCACCAGTTTATGATACGCTCACCTCTGTAGATGAGACCTTTCTCGTAGTACTTGATGAATACTTCCTTGACAGCCTTTGAGCAGCCCTCGTCCATTGTAAAGCGCTCGCGTGACCAGTCGCATGAAGAACCGAGCTTTTTGAGCTGTTCAACGATACGTCCGCCGTACTGCTTCTTCCATTCCCATGCGCGCTTCATAAAGCCTTCGCGTCCGAGGTCTTCCTTAGTAACGCCTTCCTTGCGCATAGCTTCAACGATCTTAGCCTCTGTAGCAATAGCAGCGTGGTCAGTACCGGGCAGCCAGAGTGCGCTGTAGCCGCTCATACGCTTCCAGCGGATAAGGATATCCTGAAGTGTCTCATCAAGAGCGTGTCCCATGTGGAGCTGTCCCGTTATGTTCGGAGGCGGGATAACTATTGTATAAGGTGCTTTCTTCGGGTCAGCTTCTGCACGGAAGCAGCCCTTCTCATTCCAAGCGGCATATATTCTGTCCTCAAAGTCCTTAGGATTATATGCCTTTGCAAGTTCCTTTGCCATTCTATCATTCTCCTTTGATTAATAATCGGTCCGTGCAAAATAAAATCGCCCAGAACCGTTAAGGTTCAGGGCGAACTAATGTCCGTGTTACCACCTGAATTCGGGAGAATTCTCCCGCACTCTGCGAGGTCGTACAACCTCTTCCCCTGTAACGTGAGGATCACGCCGCATACTACTGAGCATAAGCCGTTGGCACGCGAAGCTCCGAAGCTACTTCCGCAAGTCCTTCATACTGCCTTTCACCCTGCGGCAGCTCTCTGAAAATCCGATATCTCGCGTACTCCTCTTCATCATTGCTTTTGAATACTTTCTTATTATACACGATTAATTTCCTTTTGTCAAGACTAAATCAAAGCTTAGAGCTTAGAACTAAAAAACTGCTGCCATTTCATCAAGATGTGGAAGCTGTTCAAGTATACATTATTCTTCGTCTGATAATTTTTCAATGTATTCTCCGTTTAATATTATTTCATTATACTCAAAAAGTGCTGAAAAATCCGCTTTTCTCCTTGCAGTACGCCAAAAACTGTGTTATAATGTATCCGAGGCGGGGTGAACAACTCGCCCCCTCTCTCTCACTATTTAAGGAAACAGCTGTCTTGTGTGAGAGCAAGTCAGCTGCTTCTTTTTTCTAAAAAATAACGTTTTGCTCTTGAAGTTGCAATAAAACTGTGATATAATATATACATCTATGTTTGAAAGGATTTGAAACTATGATAATACTTGATGAACTCAGAGTCGAAATGACCGGCTACCGCAAGGAAATGGCGGAGCTTGCAGACGTTCTGAATATAGAAGCCGCAAAGAAAAGAGTTGCGGAGCTTGGTGACGAAACTGCTAAGGAAGGTTTCTGGGACGACCTCGAAAATTCCCAGAAAGTCCTCAAGGAGCAGAAGTCTCTCGAAAGAAAGATCGAGAAGTTCAACAAGCTCAACGACAGCCTTGAAGACCTCATCACCCTCATCGAGCTTTCTATCGAAGCTGACGACGAGAGCGATATCGAAGAGATAAAGAGTGAATCCGAAGCTTTCAAAACAAAGCTTGAAGACGAAAAGCTCTCAACTCTACTCACAGGCGAGTACGACAATGCTAATGCTATCCTTACATTCCACGCAGGCGCAGGCGGAACAGAGGCTCAGGACTGGGCAGAAATGCTCTATCGTATGTACAACCGCTGGGCAGAGCGCCACGACTTCAAGGTAGAGCTTCTTGACTATCTTGACGGCGATGAAGCAGGTATGAAGTCCGCTTCTATCCTTATTGAGGGCGAAAATGCTTACGGCTATATGAAGTCTGAGTCAGGCGTTCACAGACTTGTACGTGTATCCCCGTTCGATGCACAGGGACGCAGACACACTTCTTTTGCAGCTCTTGAAGTAATGCCCGAGCTTGACGATTCTATCGAAGTTGATATCCGTCCCGAGGATATCGAAATGGAAGTTTACCGTTCAAGCGGTGCAGGCGGACAGAAGGTCAACAAGACCAGCTCAGCTGTACGTCTTATCCACAAGCCTACAGGTATCGTTGTATCCTGTCAGACACAGCGAAGCCAGTACCAGAACAAGGACTACGCTATGAAGATGCTCCGCTCCAAGCTTGTTGAGATCAAGGAACGTGAGCACCTCGAAAAGATCGAGGATATCAAGGGCGTTCAGAACCAGATCGCATGGGGTTCACAGATACGCTCATACGTATTCATGCCGTACACACTTGTAAAAGACACTCGTACAGGCTTTGAAAACGGCAATATACAGGCTGTTATGGACGGCGATCTCGACGGATTCATCAATGCTTACCTCAAGTCACTCTCACACGGAACACTGGAAAAGTAATGCATAATTGATGAGTTTGTCATTCACACATTTTAAGGGAACGCCTTCAACGCTGTATATAGCTGTGAAGTCCAAATCAAAGATTTGGTATAAAGCTTAACTTGCAAAGCGACCCTGATCGGGTCCGCGACACCCTCTTGAAAAACAGTCCCTTTGGAATTCCTTTCATTGGTTAAGGGACTTTTTTGACAAACTAAAGGGACGGTTATTCCGTCCCTTTTTTCATGCACTAAGCAATATCTTTATTCAAAAAACGCTGTTCAGAAGCGGTGTTTCGCCGCTTTTCAGCATTTCAAGCATATCATTAAGCTCGGAAAGCTCTGCCTCCAGCTCTGCATCGTCTTTTCCGACAAGCTCACCTATCCGTGAACACAATCTATCCACCTCCACGAGCTTTTCATATTTGAGCAGCACCGATGCTTTACTGCGGAAATCCTCCCACTGAACGTTCAATACTTCAGCAAGCTCTTTTACAGCAGCTTCATCACCTTTGTCCGATAATCGGCTCATCTCAGTCAGCTCACTTAGCATTATGTCGCATTTTTTGTTGACCCATACACTCGAAAATACGCTTATTCCAACTAACAGCAGAATTATTGCCGCACTTATCTTAACTCTTGTCATCGCTTCTTCCTCCTATTTTCAGAAGTTTCGGTACTCTCCCCTGTTTATCGGCTATAAAACAGTTTCCGCTGCTGTCGGCTGTCATTATAAAAACTTCATTTACGGTAAGACGGTTCTCTTTCAGCAAACTCTCCACAAGACTCCTGCTGATTTTCAAAGTTTCAAGAGCTTCTGCAACAAATCTCCCGTCTGCTATTATGAGCACAGGCGGATCACCGCTCTCGGCAGAGATCTGCATATCGCTTCGGGTCGGAGTATCGGAGGACTGTTTCTTCATAACCGAAACACTGCCCGTAGTCTCGACGATTGCAAACTGCACATCTTTCAGATCAAAAATATCCTTATTGCGCAGTGCCATGAGAAGATCATCAGCAGAAAAGCGTAATTCACGCAATATACTTCGCTCGATCTTGCCATTACGAACTACTATTTTAGGACTTCCTGAAATGAGTTTACGAAGTCTCGGAAAGCGAAGATCAAGCCATGATACAATGACTTCAAAGCTAACAAGCGCGAGTATCGGCGTAATACCGACGATCACGGGGATATTGACATCCTCTATCGGTAAAGTTGCGATATTTGAAACAAGTATGGTTATAACCAGTTCAGACGGCTGTAATTCGCCAAGCTGACGCTTTCCCATTAGTCTGACGGCAAATATAACAAGCACGTATAGTATTAGTGAACGAATAAGTATCACAGACATAAAAACAGCTCCTTTGAGGCTATTGTTCCGCAAAAGAGCAGATATATACAAGAAGCCGCGCAAATGCGCGGCTTAAATCATTCCTGTACCTTCTTATTATATTCGTTGAAAGCTTTAACGATAAGCTCAGCACAAAGCTCGTCACCAAGCTCGGCACTGTTGAGACAGAGCGAATACTGCTCCTTATCCTGCCATACTCTACCTGTATTGACATTATAGAATGTCTCACGGCGCTTGTCAGCCTTCTTCATAATGGATTCAGCTTTGTTCTCCTTGATGCCGTACTGCTCGACAGCGCGCCTGATACGCGACTCAGTGTCAGCGTATATGTACACGCTGAAACAGCCTTTTTCTTCAAGGATATAGTTTCCGCATCTTCCGACGAGCACGAAGCTGTTTTCCTTTTCAGCTATCTCCTGTATTATCCTGCTCTCCATAAGGAACACCTTATCGGAAAGAGGCAGATTCTCCTCCATTGATCTTGTTGGATTTGCTGATATGAGCAGAGAATACAAAAAACTCGTTGGCACGTTTTCCTCCGCAGTTTCAAGATATTCGGGAGATATTCCGCATTTTGCTGCGGTCATTTCAAGTATCTGGCGATTATAGAATGTTATGCCAAGCTTTTCAGCTGTGAGTTTTCCGATATTGCTTCCACCGCTTCCATACTGTCGTTCGATTGTTATGATGTTCTTTTTCATTTGATACCCCCATGGCTCAGAAACTTGTTAATCTGGTAACTATAATAGTATTATATCACATTATGCACATATTTCAAGCTCATAGAGCGGAATTATTGTTAATTTCTATGTTTTCACTAATTTACAATGCAGTCTATTGTGCAAATTTAAAATAAAAAACCTCCCATAGTTCATCACTACGGGAGGTATATTTACTTTACTGCTCTGACTGATGAGTTATTATCAGTTGTTTCGATCAAACGCAACCCTGAGCCTTCATTGCCTCAGCAACCTTGAGGAAGCCTGCAATGTTAGCACCAGCCATGTAGTTGCCAGCCATACCGTACTCCTTAGCTGCTTCGTCGCAAGCCTTGAAGATAGACTTCATGATACCGTGGAGCTTCTCATCAACTTCTTCAAATGTCCAGCTGAGTCTCTCGCTGTTCTGGCTCATTTCAAGACCTGATGTAGCAACACCGCCTGCATTTGCAGCCTTAGCAGGACCATAGAGAAGACCGTTTGAAAGGTATGTCTCGATTGCCTCTGGAGTTGAAGGCATATTAGCACCCTCAGCGATTGCGAAAGCTCCGTTAGCTACGATTGCCTTAGCACCGTCACCGTTGATCTCATTCTGTGTAGCGCATGGAAGAGCGATGTCAAGCTTGATGCCGCCTGCATTGCACTTGAGTGTCCAAACGCTGCCCTCATGATATTCAGCATTCTTGTGTGAAGTTCTGCCGATGTATTCCTTGATACGTCCGCGCTCAACCTCCTTGATCTGCTTAACGAGATCAAGCTCGATTCCGTCCGGATCGTAGATATAGCCGTTTGAGTCAGAAACTGTAACTACCTTAGCACCGTACTGTGTAGCCTTCTCTGTAGCGTAGATAGCAACGTTACCTGAACCTGAGATAACAACTGTCTTGCCCTCGAAGCTCTTGCCGTTAGCCTGGAGCATTTCGTTTGTGAAGTAGCAAAGACCGTAACCTGTAGCCTCTGTTCTTGCAAGTGAACCGCCGTATGTAAGGCCCTTACCTGTAAGAACGCCAACGAACTCGTTGCGGATTCTCTTGTACTGACCAAACATGAAGCCGATCTCTCTTGCGCCTGTTCCGATATCACCAGCAGGAACGTCGCAGTCAGCGCCGATGTGCTTGCAGAGCTCTGTCATGAAGCTCTGGCAGAAACGCATGATCT
>Ga0256405_10007876_pt1 | contig 15646 bp, 21 predicted proteins | sample RumenRJG_02DNA_FD_189096 | JGI IMG/M metagenome (GOLD analysis project Ga0256405, IMG submission 189096) | Bovine rumen microbial communities from Lethbridge, Alberta, Canada - RJG_02 | ecosystem: Host-associated > Mammals > Digestive system > Stomach > Rumen | place: Canada: Alberta... | reverse complement strand
GCTGTGGGCAGAAATTGCCGAACGTTTTGCCCGTAGAGCAGAAGTGGCGGGAGGCAATATGAATATTGACTGGTTCCCTAAAACCTGTTACTTATATTGCATGATTGCGCCGGAACTTTCTAATAGCCGCTTCGATGAAGGCGAATATGGATTCCCGTTCTTTGATGATCAGTTCGAGAAGTACGGCATGAATTACTCATCGGAATACGGTATGCGTACGTTAAACGGTACAACCAAGATGCATTATGGTATCGACATCGGTTCTGAGGGTGGCGCCGAGATTCATGCCGTACACGACGGAACGGTAAAAGAAGACGGTACTGGCCCATGCTGGGGCGATTGGCATGGTATATGCATAGATCATGGTGATGGCACGTATTCCCGTTACCTGCATTGCGAGACGATGTGCGTAAAAGCAGGAGACCAGGTTACTAAAGGACAGGTAATCGGTACCGTGGGCGGCTACCAAGGTTACGATACGCATCTTCACTTGGAGATTTCTCCTGGCGATGCTTTGGCTACCAAATCGCCTCAAGGACCGCTGGATTATTTCCCTAAATTCCGCGGCGTAGTAAATAAAGGTGACGCACTCAAACCCGCATAACCCAAAAAGAGGACTATCCATTTTAAGGACGGTCCTCTTTTAGTATATAAATGTTTACCGTTAAGCTGTTAAGGGATAGTTCCGCAATACGCTTCTGGGGCAGGAAGTAGAAGACGTACGCGGCTATTTTAATAGCACGGTAAACCCGTTACGTATAAGATATTTCAGGTTCTACTTGGTTGTCAGGAAGGATATTTACGATGAACTCGTAATGACATTTTTCACATTGATAAACGATATCTTGCTTATCTGCGTCGAACTGTATCTCTTTCAGGTCGCTATTTAAACACTTTGGACAAATCATTAAAAAACTCCTATTCTTCCGGCTTGCGCTGCGGCACGATGGCAGACGTGCTTCTCTTGCTCATTCGCTCCTGCAGGTGGGCATATCTCGCTGTCGTCTTCGGATTCTGGTGTCCTAATACGTCCTGGACTAACCTTAGATCTTTCGTGGCGGCATACAGATTAGTACCCGTGGAGTGGCGAAAAGCGTGGCAACTTACACCGGGCTTCTTATAACCGGCAATCTTGAGAGCGTAGTTCATTATGTATCGAATTCCATTTCTGGACAGTCTTCCCCATAAATTCAGATTTGAGTCCGATAAAAATAGGGGAGTGCGACCGTTTTCCCGCCGGATATCGTCCTGGATAGGGCATAAATTCAAATAATCATCCAAATGCTTGAAGGTATCTTCACACGGATAGATAACACGTTCCTTGCCTTTGCCGTGAATCTCGATGATGCCGTTATCGAAGTCGATGTCTTCCTGATTCATGCGATGAACCTCTACGTTTCGCAGGCCTTCTACTCCCATCATGTACATCATGCATATGTTTCGATGGCGTCGAAAAAGGTTCTCTTCGCTACTCATCGCTGTCTCAATTTCATATAGCTGGGTCGGAGTAAAGAAGTTTATCAGTTCGCCGCTACCATCCTGGAATACGCGTATATCACGCGCCGGATTAATGGGAATTACGCCCATCTTGTGCGCCGCCATATAGAAGTTTCTGACGGCGATAATCTTTAAGGCGATACTGTCCTGCTTGTAGCTGCGTCCATACAGCCATTGAAGATATAACCGCATCTGAAAGTCGTGGATAGCTAACGGATGATACTTCTTCTCTGCACACCAATCTAAGAATTGGTCGATAGCCGATATGTAGTTTACCATGGTGTCCCTGGATGGTCTTCCGCCCTTTACGTACATGGGTAGGAACTCTTTCCAGTGCGCGAGAAACAAATCTCTGTCGGGAATTCGAGGGTTAAATGGTGTAACGTTGCCGGCCGCATTACTTATCAGCCCTGGCTGTTTGTCGTCCATTTAAAAACCACCTCTCATGTTGGCTACATTATAGCATATAAGAGTAAAAAAATAAACCCCTAAGACGATAAACATCTTAGGGGAAGTGAGTCGTTAAGCTGTTTTCTTTGCTGCTGCAACTGGTACCTTACGGCGTTTGCACGCCTTCAGTAATTCACTTTGAGCACGAAGACAATCCACATAACGAGCTTTTTCTTCCGTCGTAAGAAATCCTCCGAACTTACGGAGCATATCCGACATCTGAATGGTCAGATTAGCTACGTTATCTTCGAGTTCGCGTCGAGCATGACCGATAAGGCTGATTTTTAACATATCCGTGTTCATTAAATAATTCTCTCCTCTATAACTTATTCCAGTCCCTGATTCCGGCTTATAGAAGAGTTACGCGGCGCAATACATTTCGCCTTGGCTGCCGCCATAATCAACACTGATGATTCCGCCACGCATATCATAGTCATGTCTGCTTCTGGCCATGCGCGTCTTATAATGTTCCAGTTTGCTATGGAAGCATAGATGCGATAGCAGAATGGCATAATGCTTATGGATATGCAGCTGGTAAACCAGCTCAACATAAAAGTTTAAAAAGCGATACTGAGAAGACGATTCCGAAAATTCACTAATATTTAGAGGGGTACGCAATAATAATTCACCTGCCTTTCTCGAAAAGTGGCTGGTAAGTCAGCGTCCGGGCCCGCTTACAGATAACGGCGTTAAGGTCGTTGCCCCGGTCGACCAATGATTCGTATGATTAATGCCTTTGATACGAAGAGTATACCATAGGTCCCAAATGCCAGTCAACTTTTATTTTAGAAATTCCTTAAATCCTTAAGAAACCTAAGTCCGATGCAAAATGTGTCGGACTTTTTACTTCTATGAAAAGCTCGGAGGCCGCGTATTACGCAGGAATATAATTGTTGTATTGCGCGCAAGTATTTGTGTAGGCATTAAAGTCGATAAACGTAGATAAAACCTATAAGTATCCACTTAGGAAACGTTAAGAGAAGGGCATCCTAAGAGCCAATTGGTGCCTAAGTAGTAATACGTTTTGCAGTTAATGTTTACGATATATATGCGTTTGCATATATGGCATATATAGTTATCCACCGTTCTACTGTGTATAATTGCCCTTATAAACAGTAGAACTACGGGAAGTATTTTCACCTTACCATAGTTGACAATATCTACTATCAGCTCCTAATTAACTAAGAAGGAGATGGTCATGCCGTCCATTTAACTCATAAACAAAAGTTGAATACTTTATATATATTATTCATTTTTTAAATAGGCTATTAAAAAATCACTCTCTACAATCCTCTATAACACCCTTATAAATCATTTTACATATAATTATATACCTTTTATTTTTATCTATCTCTACGGACTTGTGAGAGCGTCTGACGGCATGATTGATTTTTTACCCCGATTTTGGTATGATTTGACTATAAAATCATGCTATAGAAAGGGGTAACTTGCTATGAGCGATGAAAAACATTATTGCGCCGCGGCAGAAATGAGTGATACCGCATGGGAAGCAGAAAAGAAAGCTTTGGATGCGATGGGTATTGATGGATGCCCGCCGCCGACTGATACAGAAGATGAAAAGTTATTTCAACAAAATTTGAAAAAGATAGCCGAAGAGAAAAAAGATAACATTCCATGGTAAACTAAAGAGGTGGACAAAAAGTCCACCTCTTTTTAGCAGCCCCAGTCGGGGATAGCGTAACTATATACTCCGTCGTTAACGGGTTTTAAATATATCCATTCGTTATTAGGGCCTTCGCAATGTTCGAATTCAGGAACTGTCTCGTACAGTACTCGCCCAAAGTCTTCTTCTGTATAACAGATGTGGCGTATGGTATCGATTAATTCTCTGGATACATCACGATTGTCCGTTAGAATAGTAGGCCTTATCATTATCCCAAGTACAGGTACTTGATAGCGATTAAAGCTACAAGGCCGAACTCGATTACGCGCGCTGCGACCAAACCGTATTTGCCTACCAGCGTTTGGTCAAAAGCTTTAGCATTTTCGATATGTTCTACGATGGCGGGCTGCTTCTTATCCTTAACAACCAAGAGTTTATCGACGGCATTCTCGATTTTCTTGGCTTCGTTGACTACGATAGGATCGCCGGCCGTTTCCAAAACCTTAAGAGAAAGATTCAGAGCCTGTTTAAGTTTTTCTTTATCGTCCATTAGGTTCACTCCTTGAAACCGTCTTACAAGCTTTCATAATCCGTGATGCCGCGAGCAATGGCGGCAGCGAACTCGTCCGTACGGCTTACCAGCTTTTCATGGTCTTCATCGTTATCGATGAAAGCACATTCGACAAGTACGGATACGGCATCCGTGTGCTTCAGCACCATGAGATCCGGACGAGATTTAATACCGCGATCTACGGTATTCAATCCATCTACGATCTGGTTCTGAATGCACTGAGCAAGCTGCGCACCAGCGCCGGTAATGTACTCTACTTCCGTACCGCAAGCTTCCTGATTAAATGCATTGCAGTGGATGGATACGAATACGTCAGCTCCCCAAGCATCGGAAGTCGTGCAGACAGCTTCGGGGCGATCCTCGCGGTCGCAGTCCCAGCCGCACAGATTGTCGCTCTGCATTACCATAGTTTCCACACCTACGGCATTCAGATACTCGGCGACTTTATTGCCGACTTCCCAAGCGATATCCGCTTCACGCGTGCCAGTCCAATGACATGCACCCGGATCATACTCACGATCGTGTCCGGGATTCAGAAATACCTTCATAAATAAATCATCCTTTCGATAAGAATAACCGGTCTGTTGAGCACCGGTTTCATATATATATTACCCGTATCTTAATTGACCAGCGTCTATGAAATGAAACCTCTTAAGAAACTTTCGTGTTAATGACGCGCCAAATGCTGCGGCTTCTCTTACGTTTCTTGCGTTCTTCTTCTTTGCGTCTTAACACTTTATTCTTATGGCGGGTATTATCCTGCACTAACTGACTAGCGGAATAAAGAATGACTTCTCCTTCTTTTAGCCAACGGCCAGCCATAAACTGGTTCCAATCTACACAGGTACGTTCCATAACCGGTTGATAAAAGAGAATCTCTTCCTGCAGTTTATTGTAATTCATTACGGGCGCGACACATGCGTCGAGAGTAGGCACTATGCCGCAACGCTGTACGAAGTTCTTGTCGCGGTACGGCTTAGAATAGCATACGATACAATAGCGCTGGCCATCTTTTAACAGCTCTTTCCACTCGGGACATACGGGTTCCAGATGATTGATAAAGATATGTACGTGGTCAAATAAAGCGCAAGTGTCTTTTACCTGTTTTCCCGGGATAAACGGGTGGATATTAGTAAAGGTAACGCGCTCGGATTCGTCCTTATGTTTCTGGTAAACGCCCGAAATAATGTATGGCTTGTCATATTTCATTAAGTGCCTAAGCATATAACGTGTATAGTTTTTAGTCTGATCTAACATAATAGGTTCACTCCCATCTTCGTTTTTTGTCTTTCAAAAAATATATTACTTTTCTACGGAACGTAAAAAACGGGAATAGAAAATGATGCCGCCAAAAAATATTTTTACGGATATGTTACTCTATAATAGGTCGCTATTTAAATGTTACTCCAAAATAGGTTTCGATTCTCTCGCTCAACCATTTTACTCGGTTTAAGCTAGTTATCCACAAGTAAAATGTGAATAAGTGGGTAATTTTAGGGGATAAATGTGGATAAACCTATTATAGGGTAACATTAGCTATTTTGGAGTAACATTAGGCTATTAAGGAGTAACATATCTCTATTACGGAGTAACTTATAACCTATTTCAGGGTAACGATAGCTATTGCGGAGTAACGAATAGTTCCGCGTGGAATAAGGCGCGGCGCGCATTTTGAGCCCCCTTGTCTTATCTTATATTGCTTTGTAAGTAAAAAGATATATAAGGGGGCTTCCTCCTTCGAACCCCGTAATTTCGGCGCCATTAATATGTTACTCCATAATAGGTTTTTGCCCTATTGCGTTCTTATCCACCATGCTGTATGATACGTAGTGTCGACAGGAAGAAACGAAAGGGGAACGTAAAAGGGATGGAAGAAGAACAGCTTTCTTTGCCGCTCAAACTATCGGGAATACATGTAGTGCCGGAGACATCGGACTTTGCCTTACTGGAGTTTGACCAGGCACTGGATCCTCTACAACAGAAATTATATTATATGACCTTGGCTTGCGTGGATAAGTATGAAGACCCGGAAGCTCAGGTGGAATATCAGATAGATATACGACGCATGGCTGAGTTCTCCCAGGTAACTCCCGCCGTTCTCCGTCAGAACATGGGCAAGGTAGTCACGTCACTCAATAATATGGACTTGAAACTGCGGCCCGTACTGGACGAGGAAGATAAGATTACGTTCCTCTTCGGCATATATCAGGAACTGTCTATATCCAAAGTAGATCCTTATCTCATTTCGGTGCGTTTAAACTATACGTTCCGTAAGCAGATACTCAAGATGAAGAAAGAGTATGATATAGAGTATCCTACTCAAACCATAATGCAGCTTAACGGAAAGTTCACTATACCGTTATACACTTTCTTAATAGCTGAAGCGGCGAAGATAAGGGAACAGCGTACGGCCGCCGAAGCCAGCGACGTCTTCGTTATACGGGTGGATAAGGATACTCTGCTCAGACGACTTAACTATAATTCCCAGATGGGCATATTCAACAAGCGAAGTTTACCCGCCGCCGTCAAGGAGATAAACGAGCACTCGGAACTTTATATTGAAAACGGCATGCCCGAAATCATTAAGCAGGGGCGTTCCATAGTAGCCTATGAATTCCGCGTACGTATTACTACTTCACTGGAGAAGCCCATATTTGCCCGCTCGCTCATTCGCAGCAAGCTGGATCTCATTCCAGAGATGGACTATTTGTCCTCTCGTTTGAAAGATATGGGCTTAGCCGAATCACATATTAAGCATTTCAATTCTGAGGCCAATCCGGACAAGTTAAGGATATGGGGCAACATGCTCTATACCTGGTACCTGGTAGGAGACAAGAAACCGGCTTACTTCCGCAAGTCCTACGACGAGAATTGGTTCGCCGATGTCTGCGGCAATGATGTTACCCGCCTGTTCCGACTGGTTATGCTGGAACGCAAGGACGTGGCAGACGGATATATGAAAGCCATCGACGAGGAATATACTAAGCGCGGCATACCTACCAACCCGCATTTCGTGGAAGAGATATTAAAAAGAATAGCCAATAGGCAAAAATAAAAGAGGTGGACAAAAAGTCCACCTCTTATTTAACGGAATTAAGCGCTTACATTTTCGCAGAACTGTTTCCAATCGGGAATAATATCCTTATGATTATCCTCACTGAGGGCCAGTTCTTTGGCGCGTTTATTGTCGCCGGCATACGGACGCATCACGGAAAGACTGGCTTCCATACCGGCAGTTTCCGGCACGTAAAAACCGCATTTGTCAGCTACGTTCTTAAAAGCATAGAATTTTTCGGCGAGAAGATTCCATTCAAGAGAGCTCATTTTTTAACAGTTTCCCCTTTCTTGTCATCAATAACCGCTTCCGCTATGCGGGCCAATCTCTGTTTAGCTGATAAGCCCTGAGCTGGTGCCACGCCCTCTTCCGTATTTTTGAAAGAGTCGGTACAGTATTTAACGGCGGCAAGTACGCCGGCACCACCGATGGCGCTGAATCCTGCCCAACAGGAAGCAAGTTCGAATTTCATCCCGTAAAGAGCGTTGGCAAAATAACCGATGCCCCAGCAGATGCCGAGACCGATAAAAGCCAACAGTATGATTTCCAGGATGAAGTTATGAATAAAATCGAAGAAGCCATGCAGCAGGGCTACCCATTTTTCATAGAGCCAGCTGCCGGCATACTTAATGGCCACCCAGCCTCCCGCTACGAGGAGGCATGGGATAAGAAGGCCATAATATTGAAGCAATAATGTTTCAAACATCTAATTCAAATCCTTCAGCGAGCCTACTGAATTTGCCGCGATAGTTATGAACAAGCTCGCATTTGTTCCCCATGGAAGAATCAGCCAGGTATTCACAGTAGGCGCGGAATACGCCACTACTCTTCTTCTGGTCCTTTTGACGGCCATCCCCTACCACCGCTGCGTGAACGTCATCATGAAAGCGGGTAAAGATAAGACGCAGGGTATCGAGGTTGGCATTCTGGACTTCATCGAAGATGATGCCGCATTTTTCGAGGTTTACGCCGCGAAGGTTTATATCGAGCGTTTCTCTTAATAGCCCTACCATTTCCATGGCGCGAACGGTTTCGCGCTGAAGCCCTAAAGTTTCCAGTGCTTCGTAGAAGGGCTCCCAATAGGGAGACATCTTTTCTTCCATAGTGCCGGGATAATAACCGAGAGACTGCATACGGTCGTCCGCGACGCGTACGTAGACGATATTATTTATCTCACCGTTGGCAAGCATATCGAGTAGCGCGGCGGTAGCCACCGTAGTCTTTCCGCTGCCCGTAGTGGATTCGCAGTAGGTGAAGGTATTCTCCTTGATGGATTTAAAGAAGTCTTTTTGATGCTCATCAAAGTGAGAATACATACGGTCACGGTCCTTACTGTTCTTTAATGCGAGAGCATAGTCTTTGTCTTCGGAGTAGCTTTTCATTTCTGTAGCATCCTTTCGGTTATTATGATCGCGGCAAATATATATTTAATTATTCCCCGGTGGCGGGAACGTTATTGGCACCCGTGTCTACTACGGGAGTGATGGTGCTGTTGCCGCCGGTAGTGCTCGGAGCGGTATTGTTGCTGCTCGGAGTTTCGGCGGATTCGGCCGTCTCATCCAGCTTCAGCGTATTTTCATCCTGCCAACGGCGTTCCATGTTTTCGTACTCAACCAGGTAAGCGATCTTGTACGAGAACGTAGTAGCCGAATACTTCATGGTGGCGTCGATAATCTTAGCCTTCTTGCCGTACTTGTCTACGACGGAGGCTTCCAGGTCAAACTTGGAATCAACATCGAAAGTCATAGGGTCATTCTCCTTTAGAAACGTTAAGATTGTACGTGCAGATACGTCCGGTCTTATCGAAGATCATAAGCTTCTGACTCGGACGACTGTTGCGCCGAAGAGATACGGCGTAAGCATCGGTACCGCATAACGAGCTGTTAACGATAACCTCGATGCCGTTGTTCTCCAGTTCGGCGGCGGAATGGAAATGCCCCTCGAAGATGAAGTCCGGGATTTCATGCATGAACGTAGAGAGTTTTTCGGCTACCTTCTGCGGTTTATCTTTGTGGCCATGCACGCCATAGCAGATATGGCCGGCAATTTCGGCGCGGATAATCTCGGGGTCAATCTCGTTCTTCATCATATGTACCGTAGGATGGTCTTCGCTGAAAGCCTGCGCCACTATATACTGCAGTAAGTCGAAGAAGGATTCATCATCCATACTCTCCTTCTTGTTGGCCGTAACCCGGTCGTGGTTTCCGCGACTGAAATAACAGTACACGTCAAAATACTCGGAGAGTTCATTTAAGATTTGCTTCAAGACTTCTGCCACTTGCACCGTCTGAGAAATAACGTTCTCTTCGTTGGAGATGCGGGTGGATACATGAATGAGGCCGTTAATCAGGTCACCCAATACGAAGACGTGGAGCTTATCCACTTCATTCTTCTGCCCATACTCGATGGTGTCGGCGACGAGATTCTGAATCCGTCTCTTAAAGATTACGTCGTTGAATACGTTCCAGTTATTCGCCGACGTCTGGCCTTTATGCCAGTCGGATAAGAGAAGCGCGGCTTCCTTGGGAAATTCCAATTCGCGGCGCGAATCCTGACGAGGAAACTCGATAATATTCTCCTCGTTCTTAACAGCTTCCTTGATGGTATCCACCAGATTCTCTACTCTGGCGTGACGGCGCTGCAGCTGATTATATATACGGCGCTGATCCTGATACTGGATCTTCAGGCGGCGTAACTGGGCTTCTTTCTCGTCGATAGCGTCCCAGTCGGCACAGCCGCGGAGTTCCTCTTCATTCTCGTCGAGAGCTTCTTCTGCGCGGCGGTCTTCTTCCAGGTAATCTTCGCCCAGCTTCTTGGCGGCGTTGGCATCCCACGGCATACCTAAGAGGATACAGGCATCGATCCATTCCATCTTTATATTACCGGCGGCGATACCGCTAAGAATCCGGCGGCGCCATTGTACGTACGTTTCGCTTGACTGCTGATTAAAACTTTTCTCCAAAAAATAACATTCCTTTCCAACGTTTACTACATGTATATTACCTAAGAGATAAGTTTTTACATTCCGTAGAAAAAGAAAAAGAGTCTCTTAATAGTTAAGAGACTCTTAATGATAATATAGATATTAGTGGAACTCTACCAGTACATAGCCATTGTACAGACCATTGCCCGGTTTCTTGTTGAACGTGCAGCTGCCAGAAGCAGTACCGCCGCCAACGCTAATCGTCAGTTCTTCACCCGGAGTAACTGCTACCGTATCCTGTACGAAGCTGTTTTCCAGTGCGCCCCATGCGTGGCAATACTTGGTGAACTGTTTACCGCCGCCTACGCCGCAGCAATAAACCTGACCATTGTTGTAGTCTTCGTACTGAGCGTCAAACATGGCCGGGAAACCACCATGCTGTTCCTGCTTACCCATGTAGTCAAAGTAGTGACCGCGTTCTCCAGCTGCCTTATTGGAAGTGATTACTTCTTCTTCGCCGCGCTTAATCGAGGACGGGTTATTCTTAACAGCGATGTGCTCGATGTCTACTGTGCTATAGCTATAGCTTACGCCAGATACCAGAGCAACCTTCATGGAAGAAACGCCTGCCGGAACAATCAGCTTGCTATCTCCTGCAGCTAAGTAAGAAACCATGGACGGATTGCTTGCCTGTGTACGGACTTCACGAACTTCACCCTGAGCATTTACGATGGTGATTTTTTCCAAAGTGCTACCCATAAAGAGCGGGCAAATGTATTCAGGAATGGTTTCGCCATCATAACGAACGGTGATTTCCTTAACAGAACTGCCTTCGAACATGCCGCCGAAGTTATTACGATTCGTCACGCTGGATACATTAATCGTATACGGGAATACAGCGGGCAAACTGGAGCAATCACGGAAAGCGTTAACGAAGCTGCTCGGAGACGCCGTAGCCAGACGAGACAGATTCGGGAGCTTTTTCAGGTTTTTGCAACCGCTAAATGCGTGAGAAATCGTATAGCTATTGCTCAAGTCCATACCGCTTAAATCCGTCAGGGATTCACATCCACGGAATGCGCCTTCAATGTTGGTTACACCACTAACCGGAATAGACGGAACAGCCTTCAGTTTAGTACAACCATCGAAAGCGTAAGCCAGGCTGGTAAGAGAGTTTTCTTTTTCCGTGGCTAAATCAGGAAGACTTTCTACTTCACTTGCACCAGCGAAAGCGTAAGTCATATTGGTGATATAGTAATCTTCCAAGTCAACGAAGTCTTCTGCCTTCGTACCGTTAAGGTGGCTTACTTCTTTGACTTTGGCGCCGTTCTTCCACCAGTTCTGCAGGGAAAGTTTTTCACTGCGGGCAATAAGCATAACCAGTTCAGGAGTCAGATTCAGCGGATTATATACGCCAGATTCAAAGCCTGCGCGCAAAATCTGTTCGCCGCTTTTATTCGGGTTGTAGTTAAGAGCCGAAGCGTTCCAATAAATATTCAGTTCGCCAGCAACCTTATTCTTGTAAACAGCGTTTACTTTCTGAGGAAGCTTGCTAGTGGAAAGAGCTACACCCTTATCCATATTGATAACATAGCGGCCCTTTTCATCCTGATTAGCTACATAACCATCTTTGCCAAAAACCATTTCGAAATGAGCGATTTCAGGAAAGCGAGTGCTCATAAACTCTTTATACCATTGCTCAAATTTCGGGTCCATCTGTTTTACATCTAAAAGCATTAGTTAATTCTCTCCTCTTATTTACTCATGTACACTACGGAAGCTACGTCGGTAGCCTTTAATGCGAACGGATGCGGATGTTTTTCGTCTGCAGCCACGTTCAGCCACTCTACGGTATTATCCGCTTCGTTATAACGATAGTCTTCCTTGGTATATTTAACGCCGTTGACGTAGAATAAGATATTATCTTTATCGGCGGGCGTCTTAGACAAGGTGAATACCGTCTGATTATCTTCGCAGTAGAACTCATCGTTCTGAATGCCGCCGGACACGATCTCGGTCATCTTCTGCGTGATAATTTCCTGCACCAACGTTTTGGCTTCTTCTTTTACGCCAGCTGCGTTTTCTTTCGCTTCTGTGGCAGTTTCTGTAGCCTGGTCTGCTTTCTTCAAGACGGACTGTAGTTTGGTATTGATTTCGTTAATGGCGCGAAGCACAATCTGTACATTGGTTTTGAGCTTATTAAGGCCAGTGATTTTACTGTTATTGGCAAGGCTGGTGCCCAGGACATCGGCTTGAATTTGTTCCAAATCTGTGGCTTTATCGTATGCCATCTTATCCATTTCTCCTTATATTAGGGTTAAATAATAGGACTACCCTTACGGGCAGCCCCACTATTCACTTGCGTTTAATTACGGGCGGTAAACGAGTTTTACCTTAGAGCCGTGAGCGCCCGTAGCGAAGTTCAGAATCTTCTCAGCTTCGTCGAGCTCGTAGGAGCCGAATACGAAATCCATAGCATCATAGCCAGCAGCTTTCAGAGCGGCTTCTACTTCCTCATTGGTGGTTGCGCAGTCTTCTGCCCAAGCCAGTTCTACATCGCCCATGTACAGGCGAACCTTGCGGCCTTCACCATCACTGTTCGGGCCCATGCAGTTTTCATCGGTCAGGTCAGCGAGCTGTGCTTCCGTCAGGTAGTTGCTCAGCGGCCAAGCAGTATCGCCGGAGGGCAGGTTCAGCTCAACTTCCCAGCCTTTACCAGCTGCAGGAGCGGGAGTCGGTTCAGCCGGTGCAGGTGTTACAGCCCCACCGGCGGCCTTAAAAAAATAGTTGAAACGTACAGCGTCCGTCAAGTCAGCGTCGATATCGAAACCTTCGTTGGCAGCCGTCAGCGTCCAAACTGCTTTCTGAGCGTCGCGGTCAACCGTGAAATCTTCGCCTTCGCGGTATACGAGGTGGTTGATAACCATTTCGACCAGCTTAGCGTTCGGCTTCTTGGACAGAGCGAATTCAGTAACGGGGCCAGAAACAGCAACCTTATCGGAAACCATTTCTTCCTGTACGTCTTCGATAGCCTTAACGCGTTCATCGAGGCCCTTAACCGTTTCGTCTACTTCATCCAGAGCAGTCTTATCAGCCTTAGCAGCGACAGCTTCGTTGATTGCCTTAAGAGCTTCTTCGAGCTGTTCCTGTACAGCCTTCTCGCCTACCAGTTCCTTAACCTGATTGATGAGATTTTCATCGCGGGTCAGGTCAACAACGAGCTTATCAAGAGCAGTCTTGTAGGCGACGAGCTGCATTTCGTTGTTGTCGAGCAGAGCGTCAGTCGGCAGGTCAGCCAGTTTCCATTCACCAACGGGGAAAATCTTGGCCTGGAAATCGCCCATAGCCTTGTAGACAACCTTGCCGTCTTCAGCCTTAGCGGAAGCTTCAGCATCTACTACGGAAGGAACGCCGTTCATTATGCCCGTTTCCGGAACGATGGTCAGCTGTTCGCCGTTCTCGTTGAATACGACTTCGTTAGCGGCCGTGTAAACCGGCAGAGCCTTCGTCTTGTCGCAAGCGGGAACCTTAGCGTCGAAATCAGCCGGAAGAGTAGCTACGCCGGATGCGATACCAAACTCAACGCGGACCATATCTTTGAGCTTCTTGTCCTTCAGTGCTTCGATAGCGGCAGCCAGGGATGCCAGGGATACACCTTCGCCTTCAGTGCCTACGCCAGCGATAGCGTCTACCTTAGCCTTGAGTTCTGCCAGCAGTTCTTCGACGTTGTAGTTGGAGGCTTCTTCACCTTCACCTACAGCCTTAGCAATCTGCGTCAAAACCTTAGCAGCATCGTAGGACTTCAAGAGAGCCTGTACGTCAGCCTGGAGCTGAAGACCACCCTTAATTTGTGCAAGATTCGTAAGAGACATTACACATTTCTCCTTTAAATAGTATAGAATTTTTTACGGTAAGAGACTAAGCGGGCGGCATCTTAAACAGACCGTCGCCGCGCCAGCACTTACATAATATTTATTACCCGTGGACATTGCACTTGGCTACATCTAACCGTAGAACACAGTAAAATATTTTACTCTACGATTTCATATTGATTGGGCTGAAGTCCTGCCCCATTAAAGCCAGCCGGTAGATTTTTTAACTTTACCCCTGATAGGTTAGGGCAGTTGGAGAACATGCTCACAAATCCTTGTTGTGAATCACAACTAGCCAGATCAATAACGCCGTCAATTTTCCGCAAAGCCGTACAATCAATAAACATATAGGCAAACTGCCTAACCTTTGAAGTGTTCCAGTTGGAAATGTCAATGTATTCCAACTTATCACAGCTTTCACATAAGTTAGTCATCTTATTAACAGATGATATATCCCATTCGGTTAAATCAAGCTCGGTAATGTTCTGGCAAAATTGAAATACCGCGCCAACATTTGTTGTGCCCTTTGCGAGTATTGTTCTTGGCGCTACAGTGATATTTGGCGCATTATTGTAACCTAAAATATCCAACAATCTAGTCTTTTTCTTTTCTCCAGTTATAACTATGGCTTCCCGCATGTCTTGTTTTAACGGTTTAGCAAAGAGAATTTTCTCATGTGAGGGAGGGGTGATGGCAATGCTTATATTTGATTTATTCGCTCGCTCAAGAGTTTTAGCCTTTAGCTTTATTTCGTAAGTCTTAGTATCCATAGTTCACACCGCCTCATTACTGTACGATTTCGTACTGGTCAGCACGGAGACCTGCCCTGTTAAGTCCTGTATTTGTATCGTGTGTGGTAAAATCTGCGGGCGGATTTTTAATCTTTACTCCAGTAAGCTTAGGGCTGCTCGTAAACATTGAAGAGTAGGTCGTGCATGACTGCATATCAATAACGCCATCAATTTTTGTTAAGTTAGGGCATTCTGCAAACATGCGCGCCATATTGGTTACCTGGGCGGTATCAAAGCTAGATATATCAATAGACACTAGATTTTTGCACCAGAAAAACATTCCAAGCATTGTTGTAACCTGGCTGGTGTCATATTCCTTCAAATCCAGAACTTCCTCGGTAGAACTACCCATGGAGTAGTTATCGTTTGTCAGTATGATTTTTAAATTGGCTTCCGCCGATTTTGTTATCCCGTTAATTTTTTCGCCGTTTTTTAAAAGATTTATTTGTAGATTTACTGTTGGAGCTGTCTTTAAGGCTTTAACTCCTACGTTATAAGTCTTAAGTTTATTAGCCATATTTTACCTCTTTTATTTAACAATTACTCTACGATTTCGAACTGATCGCGACGTAATCCAGCATGTTCATAACCGTATTTGGTTACACCTCTCACAGCAATTTTCTCAAGGAAATCAGCTGGAGGGTTTTTGATTTTAATGCCATTAAGTTTAGGGCAATCTTCGAACATTCCATACCAGCCTGGCGTTGATATGTTCTGAGTTATTCGTTCAACTGATTTTAAATCTATAACTCCTTTTATCTCAGCAAGATTCTTGCAACGGTAGAACATAAAAACAAAACTCTTGACTTGGCTAGTGTCAATGTTGGAGAGGTTAAGCGAAGTCAACGACTCACACCAGCTAA